>TBL_comb47_HYPODRAFT_10001500_pt1 | contig 30263 bp, 23 predicted proteins | sample TroBogypolimnion_40_FD_10682 | JGI IMG/M metagenome (IMG submission 10682) | reverse complement strand
CAAATAGATCATCAATAATAAATTGGATTTTAAAGGAATATTTCTATAAAATTGGTGAGAATGTATCAAAAATAAAACTATAATATGAAAAGATGTGTTTATTCATATGAGTTTGAGAATGGCTTTGTGTATATCGGATTAACTGGTAATATTAATGTTAGGAAAAACAATCATAGGAAATATGGTTCTGTTTATGAACATACATTAATTTGTAAAAATTTCAATTTTATTCAATTGACAGATTTTATGAAACCATTAAAAGCAAAATATAAAGAAATTTATTTTGTTGAAAAATATAAAAATGAAAATTGGAAAATTCTCAATAAAACTAGTGCTGGAAGTTTAGGTGGTAATATATTAAAATGGAATAAAAAATTATGCAAAATTGAAGCATTAAAATATAATACAAAATCTGAGTTTCAAAAGGCTGTTCCAGGTTGTTATAAAAGATGTAGAATTGAGGGGTGGTTAAATAAATTTACAGTTCATATGGTAAATGGTAAAATTATTTGGACTAAAGAAAAATGTCTAGAAGAGTATAAAAAATATAATTCTTATAGTGAATATTTTAAAAAATCAACATCATATAATGCAACTAGAAAATTTGGATTACTTGATGAAATTTGTGATTATTTTGGTGTTAAAAGACAATATCATAGAAATTTTTGGACTAAAGAAAAATGTAAAAATGAAGCATTAAAATATGAATCAAAAAACAAATTTAATATAAATTCAAAAAGTGCATATCATAGTGCAAAAATAAACGGATGGTTAGATGAAATTTGCTCACATATGATAAGTATAAAAAAAGATAAAAAATATTGGACCAAAGAAAGATGTCATATAGAAGCATTAAAATATAATCATATGGTGAATTTTCAAGAAAAGTCAGGTGGTGCTTATCATAAGTGCTTTAAAAATAACTGGTTGGAGGAAGTGTCAATTCATATGGATTATAAAAAAAGAAAAAATACTAATTTTTGGAATAAAGAAAATTGTCAAATAGAGGCATTGAAATATAATAAAAGGTCACAATTTGCTTATAATTCTAAGGGTGCTTATAAATCTGCAAGAAAAAATAAATGGTTAGATGAAATCTGTTCTCATATGAAATAAAAGTTTATTCGTTTAAAAAGTATTGTAAAAAATTAATATATAAAAGAAAATATTTTATTATGAAAAATGTAAAAACATTTGATGACTTCATACCACAGTAGAATATACTATGGATAAACTATATCAATCTGTTATTAATGCTATAAATGACAATCAAATTCAAGCTGCTAGAGATTTAGTTTCAACAACAGATGAAAAAAATAAATTATATGATTTTATTCGTAATAATAAAATTCAGGCTGCTAGAAATTATATTAAATATAAAAAATAAATAATGAATGAGCAAGATATTAGATTATGGTAATTTTTTAAGTAAAATAAATGAATCTATTGATTCGGATGATGAAAGATTACTGAAAAAAATAGATTATACTTTATTAAAACCGGAAGCAACAGAAGAACAAATTATTGAACTTTGTGAAAAAGCTGATATTCTTGGTGTTAAGTCTGTTTGTGTATTACCTAAAATGGTTAAGGTTGCCGCAGAAGCATTAGAAGAATCAGATGTTTTAGTTTGTACAGTTATATCATTTCCAGAAGGAACAAATAGTCCAGAAGAAAAATTAGCAGAAACAAAGAGATGTATTGCTGATGGTGCTGATGAATGTGATATGGTTTTGAATTATCCTTTATTAAAAAATTTATTTGAAAATAAAAATGATTTTTCCTCTGATTCATCAACAGATGATGATATTTTTAATCATTTAGTAAATGAAGTTGAAATATTAGTAAACGAATGTCATAATCATACAAATAAGGATAATGAACCTATAACATTAAAAGTTATTGTTGAATCTGGTTTATTGTCTGATGAAGAAACAGAGGAAGCAACACATATTTGTCTAAATGCAGGTGCTGATTTTATCAAAACATCAACTGGAATGATACCATCAAGTTTGGGTAATAATATTGGAGCAGAATTAAACAAGGTTCAAATTATGAAAAGAATTATTCAAGAAGAAGGCTCAGATTTGAAAATTAAAGCTTCAGGTGGCATTAGAACTATGAACGATTTGCAAAAATTTGATCCTTTGGTGGATAGATTTGGTGTTGGATATGCTGCGGTTGATAGTATATTCGGAACAATTACTGAAAGAGGCGATGAAAAGTCTATAAGTGATGGTTATTAATCAATAAAATATAAAAAATCCTGACAAAATCGGGATTTTTTATTTTAAAAACTTTTTACTATTTTTGTTATAAAATAAAAATATGTATTCCGAAGAAATTAAAAAATTAAAAACACAATACAACATCAGTATTATTAAATCATTGACATTATGTGTTATTTTCATTATGGTTCTTCTTACTAATATGTCAATGTTGTATCAATTGATATTTTTATCTATTTGTGGTTTTTGTATATTAAAACATGTGTTAAATTAACTGATATTCATATCAAATTACTTAGATCAAAATCTAATAGTATTTTTGATGAAACATATAAGGAATTTTTTGATAAACAAAATCAATATGAAAGACAATATGAAATATTAAAATTACAGAATGCTTATCAATTATTTAAATTAGAGTCCTCTTCTTCAACAGAAGAAATAAAATCTAAATATAGAGAATTGGCCATTAAATGGCATCCAGATGAACTACTAACTACACTAAAGATGTAGTAGTTTCTACGTCACAAGCACAATGCAACCATATATAAGGTTGTAAGTTAAATTCATCGTTGTTTTCTTTGACGGACTCTTATAAAAAAAAGATAAAGGAATTAATTAATATCCTTATTAACTTCCTCTTTATATGAGTATCTCTTAAATTCAGGATCTATTTCATTAAAAAACATATTTACCATCTTAACGCAATAAGTAAATTCTTCAATTAATTTTGGTATATCTTTAATATTTAATAAATTATATACTTTATCTTTCAAAAATTTAATATCTTCTTCTGCACCTAATTGCTTAAAATTGTTATATTGTTCAATAATTTTAAGTTCCCATTTTAATTTGGGTATATCATTGTAAAGTTTCATAAATTTTAAGTATTTCGTTATAATTTTCTATTAAATACGTATAAATCAAATTGTGTTTGATTATCCACAATTTTATTATTTGGTAAATCAGAACCCAAAAATGATTTTATACATTTATAATTACCTAATAAAGTTTTACCATTATAAACTTTTACTTGTCTATCAACCGTGCCAATAGCACCAACAATTGCTAAATATTTTCTTCCGAACATACTTCTCATTATTGAAAATTTCATTGATTGTGTACTTGCGTCTTTTGAAAATCTTACAGCATCTAAGTTTTTCTTATTAATTATTAAATTATTAGACGGATTTTTCATATCTAAAATGGTACTAGATTTAGTTAATTCAATACTAACAACACCACCTGTAGATTTACTAATCATTGTTTCTTCTTCTGCTTGAATTTGACCGCCTTTTAAAAGTATATTCTGATTCTTTCTAATTTCATTAAAATCTGCCTTTGCTTTAATTTCTTCAGTCATAATTCTATCATTCATCTTATATCCATTTGGTGGAAGCCTAAAAAAATTACCAGTAAATGTCATAGATATAATATTATTAGTTTTAAATAATCTCCAAACTTTTTTAGTTTCTGCTCTTTGAGAGACACTCCAGCCTTCTAAGTGCCATCCTCTAACCAACATATTCTTTGTATTCTTATTAACACCTAAAACCATTGGTTGTATTGTACGTTCTCTACCTCCTCTCCATTTATCTTTGTCACCGCGATATGAGATAAGTATAACAAGACCATATTTAATTGCTTTCTTTAGTAAATCTTCACTAAATTTTACGGGTTTATTAATTGGAAAATTAGGTATAATGTTAGGATCAATTTGCTGAGACTCATTGACTTTAGGACCAAAAATCTTTATTTCTTTAGGATTAAATTTATATTCTCTACCTTCCTCATAGGATATTCTATCTCTTAATTTTCTATCCTTAGTTAATACTTCTTTTTTCTTAATCATAATTATTTGATATTCTTTTATTTATAACTTCAGGCAAGATTATGATATAATATATATATTATATTTTTTTTATTCCCTTCTATATATATATTTTTTATGATTTTTTTTAGAACAAGAATATAGTTTTATAATTAATAAAAATTATGATGATTTTAATGATTTAATTTCATAATCTGAGCAAGCCAAACGCTATCCACGATATCATCTATAGGCTTAGGTAAGTCTTTATTTGCTAAAATTTCTTTTTGATATTCCTTACACCATTCTTTTAATTCTATTTTTATTTTACTATCAATAAAGGCTTGAAACATATCTTTTTTGTCCCATTTGGTAGCTTCTTTTCCTGATGGACTTTCAAAATGAAATAAATTTTTAATTACTCGTTTACCTTTAGTTTCTATTCTGGGTTTATAGACCATTTTACATGTTTCGGTTTTAAGTGTGTGAGGTGATAAAATATTTACACTAGAATATCCATTAAGTTTATGTATTAGTTTATGTTTAAGTAGTGTAGTAAATTCAATAAGATCAAAGATATCTCCTTTTGCTTGGTATGCATATCCTTCTATAGCAATTTTAATACTATTTAATATTTTAATATTATCGAAGATATCGTTAATAATTAGATCAGTAACATTATCAAATTCAACTAATTTCATTAGTTCTTTTTTACTATAATCTTTTTCTTGTAAATAGTTATATTCAATGTGTCTGTAATTAATAAAGTCAATTGTATCTTTGATCCAGCAATTATTAAGTTTTTTTGTAGTATAATTAAATAATTTAGTTTTATTGTTTTTTTCTATGCAGAGTGCAGTAGAAATTTTAGAAACATCTAATCCGATAAAAATCATAAACTGATTGTTATTTTTTTTATATATAAAGAAAAAGGAGTTCTAATTATGTCAGAAGGTTTTAATATTGTTTATGCGAAGTCTGGTGGTAGACCTTGTAATAAATTTTTTGAGAGTAGGCGAGATGTGGTGAAATTTTTAATGAATGAATTGAATAATATTGATTTTATTTGTGTGAATGATGTTACTATTGATAAAGATTTGATGGTTAAAAATAATATAAAATTATCAAGATATTTGAAATTAAAGAAAATTTATGGTATATGATGGTGTTGTAATAAAAATGAAAAAAAGAGGAAATAAATTATTTTTATTTCCTCTTAATCCTGATACAGATGAATTGATGGATGGAATTAATATTTCAGAACACAAATGTTATGATAATCTTAATTCCAGTCAACTTATGGTTGTAAATGTGATTTTCAAGGATGGTAGTGAGGAATTAGAGACAATTAATCTTGATGAATTCATTCATGGCGATAAATATGGTAGATATGATACTTTTTTATTCATTCAAGATATAGTTTTATATTCTATGGGCGAGGGCGATAATAATGAAGAGATTACTGAAATGTCATTAGAAACAATTACTGAAAGAGGTGATTTAGGTAAAATTGCTTTAAAATGTATTCAGAATTCAAAATTAATTATAGATAATGAATTATGATTTTTCTATGTTGGATAGTTTATTAAAATTGAAAAATAAAAATTATCCAATTGATAGTAATAATATAAGTTTTATAACTGAAAATTATGATGAGGATGAGTTAAGAATTCTCTCTATGAGGGGTATTCAATTGGATAGAAATAGAATTATCAATTTGTTTTTTGTTGAAAATGTAGGATTTAGATGTTTTAATAATAAAACAGAGTTATATGGCAACTTGCCTATTTGTAGAAATATTGAAAATTTTATGAATAATCTTTATAAAGAATCTTTTAGTAAATAGCATAAGCCATCTCAGTACCACTTCCAACATCACCACAACCCAATCCAATTCCGTTTGTACAATTTGTTCTTCCTAAATCTCCACTTATACCTATAACACACGGTTCAATTACTGGCGCATCTATCAATTCAGGATAGAATTTTAATCTTTCTTTAGTGCTTTTTTTAATTTGTGTGACATTTCCATATTCATCAACAAAATTATAGACACCATAATCACCTGGTTGTGTTGTTTTTATGTCAGATTCAGTAACTACTGTTGTAGTTGTGGTTTCTGGTGTAACATTTATTGAGTTGGTTAATCTTCCCATATCTTATATATAATTTTATTTAAATAAAATTATGCCTAATAAAGTTAAATATAGAATTACATTTATAATAATGGCTATTTTATTTTGTTTTTTATAAAAATTGATTATGATTTTATATTGTTTTAACAATGAAAGATTTATTTCTTTTTTAAAGTTATCTTCAGCTTCTACTGCAATATTTTGAAATTGTATAAATTTATTATTTAGATTTGTGTTCAGAGAGATTTCAAAGTTGTTCATAATTTCTGTTTGTGATATAAATTTATTATCAATATCAATTAAAACATCATTAAATTTATTGTTTAAATTTTCATTTAATAATATATAGTTTTCTGATAATTCGTTATTTAGATTTTTATAATTTTCTGATAAATCGTTATTTAAATTTTTATAATTTTCTAATAATATTAAATTTAGAGAGTTGTGTTTTTCTATTAGATTAGATAGATTCGTATTATTAACTTTATTAATTTTTAATATATCATTATTTAAATTAATTAAATTATTGTTTTCATTTTCATTTTTTGATAGACTTAAAATTATATCATTTAGACTTGTATTATAGTTTTGAATGGTGTTTAATATGGTATCATTTAGATCTAAAAGTTCATGTATGTGTATGCTTATATCGTTCATAGAAACTAAATCTACAGTAACTCCACTGAGTTGTAAGTTAGAATCTGCTGAATTTAATGTTGCATTTTTTATTAATTCGTGTTCATTTGACATTCTAGTTAATGTATTTGTATAAAATTTTAAACTATCTGAAATATGAAGTGCTAGAAGTTCTGATGATTCCACATGTTCATTTTTTAAATTTGATAATTCATCTTTTAAAAAAACAATTTCATTATAAATTTCAGAAATATGTTTTAATTTTTTTACTTCACTATTTAATTCTGAAAGTGTTCCATTAAGTCTTACACTTAATTCTGGATTTATTTGATTGATCATTCTATAAAGGAAATTATTTTTTTTAATGAATTAATATAATCATTAATATATTTGATGTTTTCTTTTTCATTTAATAATATAAGATTAATATAATCAGCGGTTATTACATCTCTATCTAAAATTGGAGTTTTTCTTATTTCTGTTATATTACCATTCTCATCTATAATATAATAAATATTATAAACTATATCATCTATAACACAAGTACATACGTTATCATCATTAAATATTGTTCTCATTTTAATTATTTGAAATATTTGATAAATAAGTATTATTTAATGTATTCACTTTAACATTAGTTTCAACCGAACTATTTACTATAGTACTTAAATTTGTTGAAGTTTTTAACGAAGCTAAATAATCATTATAATTTATTTCACCGTTATATGTCCATTTGTCAGGTTGTTGATTATTAACAAAAGATTTAGTTTGCCAATATTTCATTTGACGCATATCAAAGTTATGATTAACGATCCAATGGTTTCTCGGTTCGTCGAAATAAAACATTTTATTATTTATAAAACCGACACCACAACCATCATTATCGTATGCTGTTGTTTCTATATAAATATAAGGATCTGTTAGTTTATCTAAATTAAAACTATATGGTGAGAGGTCATTTTTGATAATTTTATGATATTGTACTGGAATCATAGTATCACCTGATAAGTAGAATGTTTTAATTTTAGCAGTAAAATTAGTGGGTTCTTCATTATAATCTATTATTGTTCCTGTTACACCTGATAATATGTAAAAATTAACAGTAATTAAATAATCCGAACCAAAATTTAATGATGCTGTATAATTAAAATTTACGACACTAGAATTTCTATTTATTACAGATTTGGTTACTTGATTACTTTCATCATAATCTTGATATAATGTCTGAGTGGAGTTTGCAACGCCTGTTATATCTAATAAATTTGCAGATATTGGAATTATATTTTTTCTTAACCATGTTTTTAATTTTGTTAATTTATATTGTACTTCAGCTAAAGTGTATATTAGAACATTATTTCCTTCTTCATCTGTAATTTGATATGCTAAATTAAATAAATTGGATTTTTTCCAATCTGTTTGATTCTGATATTTTCCAGCAATGAAATCTATTTCATTCCATCCTTCAACTGTATTGTCAAAAATATCAGGAATTAATACTTTATGTAATTTTCCATATAATGATGATGCTTGATTTATATTTTTATAATATTCAAAAAGTTGAAGATTATTATAACCGAAGAAGTTAATTGCGTTTATTAATGCTTTGTAAGAACCTATATAATCATAAATTTCTCTAAATGATGTTAACATTTCTTTTCTTTTTTGATTGAATAAAGTATAATCTATTGCATTATCTTCAATATCAGAAGCATATAATATTTGATAAACATCTTCTTCTAGTTGCACACCAACATTATTTAAATTTACTTTAAATCTAATATCCTCGATCTCAGTTTGTCCATAGAATACACAATTTAATATTTCTTTTGGTTGAACTTCAATATTAAATTTGAAGGTTGATCCTGTTGATGTGAAATAAGTGAAACCTGAACCTGTGTATCCAGAATCTATTATTATTTTGTTTCTGGAAATATCTAGAATTTTATATGTTAATATATTTTCAAAAATAATTTGATTATTTTTTGATTGATCAATAAAATCAAATGTTATTAGTTGATCTTTTTCAAATCCATATGAAATAAAATTGAATTGTGGTGAATCATAATAAAGTTCATTTTTTTGAAAATAAAAATTGTTTATCGTTGTACTTCCTGATAATGTGTATCCAGAATAATTAAATTGAATATCTGAATTTTCAAATTTTTCAATTTTATCAATTTTTAAAATTCTACTATTTACACCTTCATCTGATGTGTTATATCCAATAAAAATTTCTAATGGTTCTGGTATCCAATTATAACTTTTTGATGAATCTAATTGTTCTAATTTGAAATTTAACTCATCAAAAACCGTTTGTTGATATTTTGGATTTGAAATTCTTGTTATATCTTTATTTGGTTCGTTATTCAAAAGAACTGGATTTAGTAATAATGGATCTACTAAAGGTGTCTGACCAATATATTTTAAAGATTCTATATTATTATAAGGTGTTAATTGTGAGCCAGATATATCATATAAAAATATAGAATTATCTATATTGTTATTGGATGGAGTTTTCCAATACACTTTGTAATAAATATCTTTATTATACTCACCTCTTGGTTTTCTAATAAATTCCCTACTTTTTCCTGATATGGAAACATTTGATTCGGCTATAAATGTACTTTGGTAAGATAAACAAATAATATTTGAAGTTAAACCAATAATATTATATTCTTTGTTATTTTCTGCTGCTGAACTACCTGAGATTTTTATAACCATTCCAGTTGACAGACCAGCATCAAAAAAATTACCACTATTTGTTGTTATCTCATTACCTGATAATAAAATTCCCTTATTCCTTTGATGTTCGTTAATTGAGTAACTGGATAAAATTCCAACCATCATTTCTAGGTTCCAAATATCAATATCAGGTGTTATTGTGATTAAGTTTAATGTGTAGCCACTGTAAGTAGTACCACTACTTACATAAAAACCATTTCCATATAGAATATCTTTATAATAATCAATAAAAGTATTAATAGTTGTTATTGTGTCACCTGTAAATTTAGCATAATATTGATTACTATTTAAAGTTAATCTAAATCCGAATCCTGTAGTATCATAATTAATATTTAAGTATATTTCTGCTGTTGCATTTTTACTTAATTTTGTAGATTCACTTCTATTTGTTTTTTCTGAAATTAATTTTTCGTTTGTTATAATATCATATCTTTCAGTTATTCCATTATTACTTAAAGTAAAATCGTCTGCAATTTTAGTAGAATTTGTAAAACCAGAAGCATAAAAATAGTTATTTTTTGTGCCATACATACTTTCAATTGATAGATAATCAGCATTACTTGAATATGCATTAATTCCATATTGATTTAATGTAGAGTTATATTTTTGTATAAAAGAATTTATTGTTGATGTATTTCCACTTAAATATGTTTGTATAAAATCTAATGTTGTTGATGTTGTGTAGCAATTTGCGTCCAACGCCCATTGACTACTATTATTAGCAACAAATCCACTAGATTCTACTTCTATAGATTTTAATTGACTTGGTTTTAATAATTTGTCTATATTATATGTTGAACCTGATTCATTTATAATATAACCAACAGTAAAAATGGTAGTTTTGCCGCCTGAATAATTTATTTCACTTATCGTAAATTCTCTATTATGCATTAATTCAGATCCTGTGATACCACTTAGTTTGATGATATCGCCTTTATTAATAGATAAATAACCTGGAAATTGAATAGTGTTCCATTGTATGGTATTTGTTAGAGATGAATTATATTTATATGTATTTGCGACTTGATAATATTTTTTGAAAGTTAATTTTTTCTGACCTATAAAAGTAGAATCTATGATTTTTTTAATTAAAAATGTATAACCACTAAATAATGTACCACCAGAATAATCTAGAAAAATTATATCTTTATCAACTTCAAAATTGGAATTAATTTTAGCAAAATTAAGTGTAGTTACATTTATATTATTTTTTAATAAATTAACGTTACCTTGATATATTTTAGGTCTTTCTGTAAATAATTGTATTCTTAATGTAAATCTTTGTCCTTGAACACCATTTAATTTTAAATTATTTAAATATGAATAACTTATTCCACTTTGTTTTACACCTATAATAGAATCATTAAAATCAGAATTTAATATAGATAATTTTTTATCTGAATATAAATTTTGAAAGAAAGTATCACCAGATAAATTTCTATTATAATTATTGATAGATATAACGTTTAATGATTGTTTAATATAGCCCGAATTAAAATTCATATTATAAAGATCATTGCTTGAATTAGTAATAATCATAATGGAATTTTTTCTTATACTTAAAACAGTAAAATATTGATCTTCTGTGAAATCTGTTGTACCTGAGATAGTCGCTGTGCCTGTTACACCTGAAAATGTGATTATCGTTCCAATTGGAAATTTTTTATGAAAATTATCACCAGTGATCCACTTAGAATAGAATTCATTGGATTCATTTACTTTTGTGATATTAGTAATAATTTCATTTTTATAAGTAACTTCTCCTGTAATAGTTAATCCACTATAATTAAAATAATTTATTTTTAATAAATTACACATACAGCCAAATTCTACAGGTTGTACGTTTTCAAAAATATGTAAACTTTGAGTTTTAAAGACATCAGATGAATTTTCATCAAAAATAATTTTACCTTCATAACTATCTGTAATGTAATTATATTGAAAGTTATGTGGATATCCTTCTTTACTAAAGTATAAAATATTATTCACTATAAATGATTTTTTTATTATATATATAAAATTCTATTTCTTATCATTAAACTTTTAATTATAAATAGTATATAAAAAGAAAAAAATAATTTCAATGGAAATTAATCTTAAGGATAATATTTATTTTAAAACTTATAGTAAAAAGATAAAATTGAATGAAGATATAGTGGAATTCATACTTTCAGATAGAATTGATAAAGTACTTTATAAAGGTGAGCCAAATGATATTAATTATAAATTATTAAAAAAGGTTATTCCATTGAGTGAAAAAAATACAGAACCTGAAGTAGTTAGAAAAAAATATCAAAACATTTTAGAATTGTGTGATAATACGCCTTTTTGTATAATTTATAAAAAATAAAAAATTGCAGGAATATTTATCTTTTGTAATTTTATTTCATTGTTTTTCATTTTTCAATCTTTTTAATTTAATTTTTCTTACTTCCTTAACAGTTGCTTTTTTCCAATCTTCTTTTGTTTCAAATTTCTTTCCTTTGTAGTAATAAACATTTAGATTTTCATCTTTATAATCAATTGCTGGACCATTGAGTCTATGATATAGACCATATTTTTTATATTCTGTTCTATCTTTAAAATTGATAATTGTGAATGACATATCATTAGTAAGCCAATTATTAATTTTTACTTTTTCTTTATAATATTCTATAAATTTATTGGTTTTTTCTTTACCATTTTTCATTGATTCTATTTCATCAAACTCACTCATAAAATATCTTTTATTTTTTAATATATAGAATTAAATACGAAAAGTTTTTCATATGCAAAAAAATAGATGGTCCCGAAATTTTGATTGGTTAAAAACTGGTGCAATATTTAAGAATTTTTCTGGTGTAACGTTTAGTGGATTTACTTATTATCAACAGAATAGATTAGAACAATATAATGAAAATAGGTTTATTGCTGTTGGTGATATTTATTTTAAATTAAATAAATATCTTACAGGTGTTACGTTTTCTTATATTAACAGTTTAAATGATATTTATAAGAGAGATTTATTGACAGGTGATGGATACTCAATTGTTAATATGTATAATGAATATGATGTTATTGATAGGGTAATGAAAAATTTTATATTTGTTGATGTTTCATCAAATATAAATATAGATTTAAATTTACAATGGACTAAAATAGATGGTGTTAAATTAAAACCAGGACATTTGGTCTTATTACTCAAGCAAAATTCTGAATTTGAAAATGATATTTATAAGGTAACACCTCAATATTTTTTAGCAAATGCTGGATTATTAGCATCTAGAAAAAAATCAGACAAATTTACATGTAGTGTTAAGTTAGGCACTAATGCAGATAAACAATTTTTTTTACTTAATAATGGCTTAGAATTTCCAGTATATAGTGAACCTAAATATTTTATTGAGGGTAAATCATTTTTACTTAAAAATTTAATTAATTATAATTTATATAACACTAATACAAATTCAGGATTAACATCAAAAATAATTTTTACTGATTATGAATTTGCTAGAAAACAATTAGTAGAAAATTATAATTTATTCGGTGAATGTACTTTAAATTTATCTGCATCAACAGTAAATGATAGTTACTTTAAAATATCATATCATCACGATGAATATATTATCAGAACAGGATTAACAAACACTTCTATTGGTTGTGTTAGTGCAATTACTAATGCGACAGCTGCGTTAGGTAGCATTTTATCTTTGGATAATGGAATGAATGTTAAAGTAGGAGATCAGGTGCAAATTAAAATTTTTGATCCTGATTTGTCTGGGTCAACGAATGAATTTTTATCTATGAAAACCTTTATTAAAGGTATAAATAGCTTAAATCAAGATATTATTGATTGTGGATATTCATTATCAGCAGGTACATATACATTATATGATTGTGAGTACTCTACTGGTTCAACTATAACAATGTATATAGATGGTGGTTCGTCTACAATAACATTAACCGATTATATAGTTTTAGAAGAATCTATACCTAATAGTATATTAACAGATTTAAAAAATTATTACTATGAAATAAGAAATCTTAATGTTGCTACATCTTGGAATGAGGCAATTAATTATTTACAATATACGACATATATAGATTTTTATACTTTAACAGGAACTGTCTATTTTATTGATGGTGGAAACGCAATAATACCATTTGATTCTACTATTGATAGTGTGATAGATTCGGTATCTGATGAATTTATAGATGGTGGTTTATCAACATCATTTTCATCATTTTCAATTACGTTTACACCTAAAGAAGCACCATATGATAGATATTTTGATTATAATGGTATTCAATTTTTTGCGAATGATGATCTTTTAAGTGAAGATTTTTATACAAATGTACAATATATACAATATGATTTATTTGATAGATTAAATCAAATAAATTCTATAATTTTCACATCATCTTTTTCTGGTATATCAAACACTTATTTATTGTCTGTGTCAAATTATAAATATACAGATAATAATAGAATCAGAATTACAACACCAATAACAGGAATTACAAATATTTTTAAAGCATACACTTATGTTAATGTTACGTCACCAACAGAATTAACTGAAAAAACATTAATTTATGGTGTCAAAGATTATGAAATAATAATCGAAAAACCGGCAAATTGGACTGTTTATCCAACAAATAATCAGGCACCTTTATTAACATCGATTCAAAATATAGATGGATTACAAAATATTTCAGATATTTTATATGAGGTATATATGAATGTAAATTATACTGAATGGAAAGATGATTTATATGGTTGGTATATTCAAAAATCTGATAATGAAAGAAAATATATTTGTAGAGCTTATGCTGAATTATTAATTGAAAATGAGATTTTTAGAAATAATGTAACTGGTATTCTTTATGAAAATGATAATAATGAGTTTATTTTAAAATTATATGAAATTGAGTCTGATTATCAATTAAAATATTCTCCAATAGAATTAGTTTTTCTTGGTGGTGATAAAAAAACTAGATTGCCAGTACCTTTAAAAATGATAGAAAACACATCACATGAATTAGATTCAGATTGGAATATGTTAAATGGCGGAAATGATAATGATTATAATGGTGATTATTTTGATTTTGGTTTAAATAATGTATTGGGTGGTCCTAATTATTCACCACCTATATATACTGTAATAAATGGTAATGGTTAAAAATCAAAAATGAAAAATTATATATAGAAGCAAAATAATATTTACTTAATGTCCAGAGTTGATAAATTTTCTAGAATATTAATTAAAAAAACAGACATACCTAGTTTAAGTGCAACAACAGCACCTTCAGAAGACCATACACAACTTCCTGCTTGGAGTGAAACTGACGTTTATGTTGGTGAATTTTTCATGAATGCAGTAGATCAAAAAATGTGGATTAGATTTAGTGGTGATACAAATACGTCAATAAAAAGAATTTTATTTGAAGGTGACGTTGCATCTGGTGGTACATCAGGTTCTGGTACATCAGGTTCTTCTGGTACATCAGGCTCTTCTGGTAGCTCAGGAACGAATGGTATCATTAATTTGACAGGTTCTACTGACAATCAAATAATTGTATGGAGTGGCGACACTTGGCAATTATCAGATGATTTAATTGATCCTCATAGTTTTGATTTTACACCATCAACAGGTCTTTTACATTATGAAACTACTACTGGAACTTTTTTTGTTACAATTTTGGGAATTGATACAACAGGTGCAACATCTGGTTCGTCAGTTGGAGGATTTCCAACAACACCTGTGGATGGTGATATATTAATCTATAATAATGGATATTGGATAAATAGTGGTATTACTTTTACAAATGGTTCTTCTGGAACGGATGGTTCTTCTGGAACGGATGGGACATCAGGTAGTTCAGGTACAGATGGGATATTGCCGATAATTGGAAAATCTTATGATATATTATTTGTTGAAACTGGAACAACATATGGATATGATACAACTACTGGATTCACATATGATAAAGGAAAGGGATATTTAAAAATTGGTAATATCGAAGAACCTTCATCAAGAATTCATATATTTGGTGAAAATGTATCACCATATATTAATGAAACTTATATAAGTCCAGATTCATCTATAATGATTGATGGTACTTTTTCTTCAGATAAAAGTTTAATAATTGGTGAAAATGGTGTTCAGAAATGGGCATATCAAACTTATAGAGAAGAAAATGGAGATTATTTATATATTTATAATCCTCAAGTAGATAATAATAATTTAACCATCTCTAGAAGTGGTAGAGTTGGAATAAACAAGCAATCTAATGTTTTAAATTATCATGCACAATATATGGATCCTGTAAATGGATTATTGGATGATATGTCTGTTAGTGGTTATTATGATAGGTTATATATAGCACTTTATGAAATAAGTATTTCTGTTCAGGGTAGTCCGGATCAATTTCACTGGAGAAAATCTAGAGATAATGGTATAACCTGGACATCATGGTCTTCTAATATTCTGGTGTCTACCGGTCATACAGATATAGAACATAATATAATGATAGTATTTGAAAATGTTTCAGTACATTCGTTATTTGATAGTTGGCATTTTACAGCTTTTCCACAATTACCACAAGGAACTTTCACGATACAATCTAATGGATATACAGAAATATTATTAACAAATGATTATAGCCAAATCATTCCACAAACTATAGATGTGACAAATTCATTATCTACTACATTTTCAGGATTTGAAATATGCTTATCTGGTTTAACATCAGCTATATATGTTGGCTGGTATTTAACATACAGTCAAATATATTTTAATAATGGTCAGAATGCAATTGGTGTTACATTGAAATTTGAATATTATTCTTCGTCTGGATGGACTGAAATTTTAACAGATGAGAATTATGGTACCTTAAGAGATTTTACAGTTAATTTATCTAAAGATAATAAGGTGGAATGGGATAGACAAGAAATATCAGATTGGATATTATATCAATTTCCAGGTGAAGATGAAAATTATAATTTATATTGGATTAGAATAACAACAACTACGATTCCTTCTGTTGCACCAGTTATAGATTCAATATCATTAGGAGGTAGTATCAGGTTAGGTGTCTATGGTGCTCATTTAGATTCAGATCCATCTTTTTATGTTGATGGTAGTGGTAGAGTTATTATGGGTGATTATAATCATTTACTTACTAATAGTCCTTATACTAATCTTGGATATTTAGGAATTAATATTAAAGAACCTCAGGACATTCTTCATGTCTTTGGTTTAGGTAACAGTCCGGATGTTACTAATACAATTCATAATCATATTATGATTGATGGAGTACCAGATGGTGATAAAGGAATAATGTTTGCTGATAATGGAAATAAAAAATATGAAGAATATTTATATAGAGGTGAAGATGGAGAATTTAAATATACTTTTAGTTATGCCTCATTTAAGGATATAATGGTTATGTCAGAGGGTGGTAGATTTGGTTTAAATTGGGCGTCACCTGATATGAATTCTCATTCAGAATATATGAATATTATAGATCCAGAAAATGGTATTGATGGATTGGTTGTTGGCGGTCATTATACAAGAAAAATTATTAGATATTATGAGATAAAAATAATTGATAATGCTCCTACACCAAATGTTTATCAATGGCGTTCATCCATAGATTATGGCTCTACATGGACAGATTGGACGACAAATACTTGTTCTTATGATTGGACTGTTTTAGAAAATGGTATTGAAATATCTTTTACTAATATAGCTGGATATTCTTTAAATGATAGTTGGTATTTTTGGGCATTTCCACAATTACCTGGTGCGTCTTTATCAGTTTCGTCTGATATGTATTCTAGTGTTATAGTTTGTTATGATTTAACAAATCCAAATCCTTTATATAAAGATAAAACCTATAATTCTTCTTCGGTTTTTTCAAAGGGATATATTATGTTATCTGGTAGCACTTCTGTTATGTATATAGGTTCACCACGAAAATTTAATAGTATTTATATAGATTTGTCCACTGTATCATCAGGATTAACATTAAAAACTGAATATCTAGGTAGTTCAGGTTGGACGGAAATGACGTTTAATGGTTGTAATTATACTGATCAGACATATAATTTAACTAAATCTGGACTTATAAATTGGGATACTTCTGATATGATAGATTGGACATCAGAATTTATTACAGGTTCAACTGAATCTTTACATTGGTGTCGTTTAACATCTATTACAACAATAGTAATAGAACCTATTTGTTATTTAGTTGCTCCTCATGGATCAAGGAGATTTGGTGTTAGATCTGGTCATTTAGATCCGATTCCATCTTTTTATGTAGATGCTTTAGGTAGAACTATAATGGGTGATTATGATCGTTTGGGTACTAATCAATTACATGGATATTTAGGTGTTAATATTTCTGATCCACGAAATTTAGTTCATACATACGGTATTAAAAACGTTCCAGATTTTCAAGATGATATGGATAATAATATTATGGTGGATGGAGTAGAAGATGGTGATAAAGGTTTTGTAATATCTGATGATGGTGAGAGAAAATGGGAAGATTATATCTATAGAAACGAAAAAGGTCATTTTAGATATTTATATAATTATGAATTAGGTAAAGATATTTATGTAGTATCAAGAGCTGGAAGATTTGGTGTTAATAAGCAATCAAATCTTATGAATTATCATAATCATTATCAAGATAGAGTAAATGGTTCAGGTTTGGATGATTTAATAGTTGGAGGTTTATATTCTTTATCATTTCAATTAGTTTATGAAATTAAGATTTCTACAACAGGAGTCACCGATACTTGGTGTTTTAGAAAAAAACGAGATGATTCAAAGATATGGTCATCTTGGTCTATAGATTATAATTGTGAAACAGGTTCTACAATTTTGGAATATGGATTATTTATTTCTTTTGAGGATACAACTGGTCATAATTTATTTGATTCATGGGATTTTATAGCCTTTTCACAATTGCAACAAGGAACATTTACGATTGCACCTACTATGTTCAATGAAATTAATGTGGTTGATGATTATACTATAATATCATCTGACTATTTAGATTTAACGAATAATGCAAGTAATACATATGATGATCATTTTGAATTAATTACAGGAAACACAGCAGCTATCTATGTAGGATATTCGACTACATTAACTAATATGTATATTGGTTTAATTTGTGCGGCTTCTGGATGGACATCAAAATTAGAATATTTTGATGCTAATTCTGGTTGGACAACATTAACTGCTAATAATTATTTTTGGGACAATACTAATAATATGACTCAACAGGGTTATATGAGTTGGGAAACAAGTACTATGAATTGGATTAAAACTTATCCACCTTATAATACAGAAGAATCTAGTTATAATTTATATTGGTTAAGATTATCCAGTTCATCTATTTTCTCTATTTCACCTTGTATTAAAATAATAACTCCACATACAAATTATAGATTTGCTACATATGCTTCACATTTGGATATTAGTCCGCAATTTTATATTGATGGTTTTGGTAGATCATTTGACACTAAACAATCTATAATTGGTTCTACTTCCTGGTCTGATGATTCTAAATTGGAAATTTATAATAATTCAGATAAATTATTTGATGTAACAAGTGGTGGTACTATATATTTTAATCAATATATCACAACAGGATTTTTAAAGACGAGTGGAACAACTGGTAAGATATATGTTGATACTTCTAGCAATGCCGGTTCGTCTGGAACCTCAGGATTTTTGCCATTAATGGGTAATGATAATGATTTGGTTATAAGAAGAACTGGTGCAATATATGGATATAATACATCTCCTATAAATCCAACTGTTTTATTAGCAGTGGGTCAAGAAACAAGTGAACCTAATGGTTTCAGATGGACAAATACTGATAGTATAATTTCATTTGATAGTACAGGACATACTTTTTCTATAATGCCTACTGGTGTTACTTTTGAAATTTATATTCATGGTGTTAAATATAATTTAACAGGAGAAACTATTGCAATACCAGATGTTTCACAAAAATGTTTTATATATTATGATATAGATGCATCATTAAAATACACTACATCACTTTCATTAAAAAATTTAATTTTCAATAAAAATTTAGTAGCTATTACAATATGGGATGCAGTAAATCAAAAATTAATATATTTTGGTGATGAAAGACATGGTATGATAATGGATTCTGCAACACATTATTTATGGCATGAAACTTTTCATACAGCTTATATGTCAGGATTGGATTTATTTGATATCACAATAGGAGACGGGAGTTTAAATTCACATGCATTATATTCTATAAATAATGGAATTATAAATGATGAAGATGTTGAACATATTATACCTTTACATTTGACAGGATTTACTGCTAAAATATTCTATTTAACTGGAAATACTTGGGATTTTTATAATAATTCTATTCCAGTTATCACTGGTGATAATGGTTTAATTACTTATAATAAATATTCAGGAAATACTTGGACATTATCGGAACCGTCTGATAATTCTTATGTTCTTTATCATGTGATTGCAACAAATGACATTTTAGAAAAAATTTACATATTTGTTGGACAAAACGAATATGCTACTCTTGAGTTAGCAACAAATGGTGCTAAGATAGAAATTTCTGATTTAAAATTAGAAGGATTAGTACCTCAGGAATATGCACCAGTAGCAAGTATTATTTATCAAACATCTTCAGGATTTACAAATTCAGTTAAAGGTAAAATAGTAACTAATTTTGATGGTGGTAATTGGATAGACAATAGAGGATATGGTATTGGTTCTATTGGTGGCGGCGGCGGAAAGGGTATAGATGGTAGTTCAGGTACAGATGGCACTTCGGGTAGTTCAGGTTCTTCAGGTAGTTCAGGAACGAATGGAACATCAGGTAGTTCGGGTACAGATGGCACTTCAGGTAGTTCAGGAACGAATGGAACATCAGGTAGCTCAGGTAGTTCAGGTTCATCTGGTAGTTCAGGTTCATCTGGTAGTTCAGGTTCATCAGGTAGTTCAGGAACGAATGGAACATCAGGTAGTTCAGGTAGTTCAGGTCAAGGTTTTATTTATAAGGGAATTTGGTCCGGTACAACACAATATTTAAAAAATGATGTTGTATATTATGAAACTTCGACATTAGGTATAACTGGAACTTATATTGCAATTTCTTCTATTCAAGGTTTTTCACCTGAAGAATCAGAATCTTGGAATAAAATAGCATTAAATGGAACTTCGGGTAGTTCAGGTTCTTCAGGTAGTTCAGGTTCTTCAGGTAGTTCAGGTTCTTCAGGTAGTTCAGGTAGTTCAGGAACGAATGGAACATCAGGTAGTTCAGGCTCCTCTGGTACAGATGGATCATCAGGTAGTTCAGGAACGAATGGAACCTCAGGTAGTTCAGGTTCATCAGGATCTTCAGGTTCCTCAGGTAGTTCGGGAACGAATGGAACATCAGGTAGTTCAGGTTCTTCAGGTAGTTCAGGAACGAATGGAACATCAGGTAGTTCAGGTTCCTCAGGTAGTTCAGGAACGAATGGAACCTCAGGTAGTTCAGGTTCTTCAGGTTCATCTGGAACAAATGGAACCTCAGGTAGTTCAGGTAGTTCAGGTTCATCAGGAAGTTCAGGTTCTTCAGGTAGTTCAGGAACGAATGGAACATCAGGTTCCTCAGGTAGTTCAGGAACATCTGGATCCTCAGGTAGTTCAGGTTCATCAGGTAGTTCAGGTTCATCAGGTAGTTCAGGAACACATGGTTCCTCTGGTAGTTCAGGTTCATCAGGTAGTTCAGGTTCATCAGGTAGTTCAGGTTCATCAGGTAGTTCAGGAACAAATGGCTCATCTGGAAGTTCCGGTAGTTCAGGCTCTTCTGGTTCTTCAGGTACTCATGGTAGTTCAGGTTCATCTGGTAGCTCAGGTAGTTCAGGAACGAATGGAACATCAGGTAGTTCAGGTAGTTCAGGAACGAATGGAACATCAGGTAGTTCAGGAACGAATGGAACATCAGGTAGTTCAGGTTCCTCAGGTAGTTCAGGTTCCTCAGGTAGTTCAGGTAGTTCAGGAACGAATGGAACCTCAGGTAGTTCAGGTTCATCAGGTAGTTCGGGTTCATCTGGTTCATCAGGTAGTTCAGGTTCCTCAGGTAGTTCGGGAACGAATGGAACATCAGGTAGTTCAGGTACAGATGGAACATCAGGTACTAATGGTGCATCTGGAGATAGATACTCAACAGTATCCTATAGTACTTTAACTATAGTAGGTAGCGGAACAATTTATTTAACTGGTGGAACAGGTTTAGCATTATCTACTGGACAAGATATAATTATATCATCTGGATTAACAAATTATATGGTGGCGACAATTTCAACTTATGATTCAAATACAGGTGCTATAGTTGCGAGTGTTAAAACTTCTGTTGGTAGTGGTTCATATAGATATTGGGAAATAGCATTAACAGGTGCACCTGGACCAGCTGGTTCATCAGGTAGTTCAGGTTCATCAGGAATAAATGGCTCATCAGGAACGAATGGAACCTCAGGTAGTTCCGGTAGTTCAGGAATGAATGGAACATCAGGCTCATCCGGTAGTTCAGGTTCATCCGGTAGTTCAGGTTCATCCGGTAGTTCAGGTTCTTCAGGAACGAATGGAACATCAGGTAGTTCAGGTTCCTCAGGTAGCTCAGGAACGAATGGAATTTCAGGTAGTTCTGGTAGTTCGGGAACGAATGGAACATCAGGTAGTTCAGGTTCTTCAGGTAGTTCAGGAACGAATGGAACTTCAGGTAGTTCAGGCTCATCTGGTTCTTCAGGAACTAATGGAACCTCAGGCAGTTCCGGTTCTTCAGGAACGAATGGAACCTCAGGTAGTTCAGGCTCATCTGGTTCTTCAGGAACTAATGGAACCTCAGGCAGTTCCGGTTCTTCAGGTAGTTCCGGTTCTTCAGGTAGTTCAGGAACGAATGGAACATCAGGTAGTTCAGGTTCCTCAGGTAGTTCAGGAACGAATGGTACTTCAGGTAGTTCTGGCAGTTCAGGTTCATCTGGTAGTTCGGGTTCATCAGGTAGTTCAGGTTCATCTGGTAGTTCGGGTTCATCTGGTAGTTCAGGAACAAATGGAACCTCAGGTAGTTCTGGTTCATCCGGTAGTTCTGGTTCATCAGGAACTAATGGAACTTCAGGTAGTTCAGGTTCCTCAGGTAGTTCAGGTAGTTCAGGAACGAATGGAACTTCAGGTAGTTCAGGTTCTTCAGGTAGTTCAGGAACGAATGGAACCTCAGGTTCCTCAGGTAGTTCAGGTTCCTCAGGAACGAATGGAACCTCAGGTTCTTCAGGTAGTTCTGGCTCCTCAGGTTCTTCAGGTAGTTCAGGAACGAATGGGACCTCAGGTAGTTCAGGTAGTTCAGGTAGTTCAGGAACGAATGGAACATCAGGTAGTTCTGGTTCTTCAGGTAAGGATGGAATATCTTATAATACAAAAACCATTACAGTAGAAAACCCAACAAGTTCTGAAAATTTGGTTATGTTTTACACTTTTGATCAGATAGTTGTAACTAATGTACAATCTGTTATCAAGGGTTCTGGTGTTTCACCATCAGTAACAATAAATTTAACTCAAAATAGTGATATAACCACAGCAGGAACAGATATTTTAACATCACCTGTACTGGTATCAGGAACAACCACAGGTCAGAATATAACAAGTTATATAAATCCAACTATACTAGCAAATAGATGGGTAATACTAGTTACTATTGCCACAAGTGGAGTACCAACAGCATTAACAGTGACAATAAAATATTCTCAATAATTTTTGAACCTATATTATTAAATAATATATAAAATAAAAAAACTAAATGTCATCTAGAATAAAAACAATTGAATTTGCAACACAAACAGTTATAACAACTTTAGCTACGGCTACAAATAGAGATTTATCTGGTTCAACTTCTATTTTTATACCAGAAACTGGTGGAACTTTTGCATTTAAATCTGTTATATTACAAGTTGAATGTACCGATGATAATGGAGGCACATCAGCTAATTTAACGAATCCTGTAATTGGTATAATGTTAGGTAATGCTGCTATAAGTTCAGTTACTGGTGTTAATCCGATAGCTAACTCTGGTGAAGAACAGGAATGGACATTTACTAGAGATGTTACTAGTTATTTTACAAGTACATGGTCAGGATCAACAATGACATGGATGACTAGAGTTAATTTTACTGGTTTATCTACAGCTAATCATTCATCTAAGGTTATAATAACATATCAATATGATGATACTGTTGCTACTAATAGACAAATAAAAACAATTAGAATACCAATTGAATCAACTAGAACATTATTAACTACTTCATTTCAAACTGTGGGTGGTGCAACAGCAATACCGGCGATAACAAATTTTACAACTTCTCCTTATTTACCAGAAACTGGAATAACGATTAGACAAATTTTTGTAGAATTATGGGGAAATACAGGAGTGGCTTCTAATGCTGCGCTTACAATGCAGACTAGATTTGGTGGTGGAACAGCTATAGATACATTTAGAGTTAATGCAGGAGGTAAAAATTCTGCAGTTTGGGCAAGATCTGTAATAAATGCAACCACACAAATTTTTACAGGAGCAACATCTATGGAGTGTGTAGTAAATACAACAACGAATAGAATGTGCACTGTGGGTGGTATGATTGTCGTGACATATGAATTTGATATTGTTAATAGTTCAATAATATATAATAGCTTGATGTTAGGTGCAGTAGATACTGCTGGTTGGATTGGAGGTACAGGATCTACAGATCAAGGTGTCTGGGAAAGATATATCTATATAGAAGAGCCTGACAACATAACATTAAAAGAAAGTGGTTTAATGTTATATCAAAATGACACAGCTGGTTACACTTTTAATATAAGATGTTCTGGTGACACTACAGTTCAAACTGGTTATACATCTTATATTATGACTCCAGGTACTCTTCAGTGTGGCTGCTATTCTATGATACACAGAATAGATTCTGGTGGTAGAGCTGGTCAAGCTGGAATATCATTAAAAAGGGGTAAGAATTTATATAGAGTTCAATTTTATTCTAACACATCTCAAGCTGGCTGGAATTTATCTGGTTTTTTAGTATTAAATTATACTTCTGGAAAACATTTAAATGGTGTTGGTGTTCATGCACATACGGTATATCAACATGCGACAGACAACATTACAGCTGGTGGTACTAGAGTTAATATAACACCAATTATAACACCAACTATTCCAGAAACAAATTATAATTTAATTGGATATTTATTCTGGCTTAATTATAGTCCTATTGGAAATGGTGCAACTGGTGGATTGGATATGGATTTCATTGTTGATGCTGAAGTGATGCCATCAGATCCTATGCAAGCTGGTGAAGGTTGGCAAACGATATATGTTGGAACTTCTACTTCTGATAGTAAAAATGAAAATGGTTATATATATGCTGCTGCAAAGAATAATTTTTCAAGATGGAAAGGTGATCCAGATCCTAATAGATTAAATTTTTTAATTGGTAGAAGATATAGATTATCAACTGGACCTCTTTGGACAGGTTCTATGGGATATTGGTACACTTATAATGCTATTACATATACAGTATCAGGAACTTGTGTTGGATTTAGTGGTGATGGTAGTGGTATACCAATTGATATATATAGAGTTAACACTACAATTCAAGATGAAACAATATTAAATTTAACAACAACTACTGGTGGAGTTTTTACAGGAAATTGGATAGATAATACAGATATATTATATGCAGCAGCTAGACAGGATGATACTCATGTTGGTAGAAGTACTAATGGAATTGCTGGTTAAAAATAAATTTATTTTATGTTTAATATAATTTTAAGAAATCCTAAAGTTAATAGTAATTTTGATATAATATTATCAGAAACAATAAAAAGAAGAATTTTTATAATATCTTAATTTTTAGGAATTAGGTAAAACGAAATCATTGCTTATACCACCGGCATTTCCTCTTCCTGCTGGTGCATAATCTGTTGGAATAGGTTGTTCATTTTTTAATTTTGAATCCATAGGTTTTCCATTTTCGACATCATTAGTTTTGTTAATAACCATATTTTTATCAAATGGAATTGGTCTTTGATGTTGAAAAGGATTATTTTCAACATCAAAAGAAAATTGATAATGAATTCCATCTTGTGTTACTATTTTTACAGGTACAATTTCTCTTTTGTCTGTTTTAGGAACTTTATACATAATTAGCACGGTATCACCAAGGTTAAAACCTCCAAGTTGTTCGAATAGTTTAAAATCTGTTATCATAATTATATGTTGTATTTTTTTGCATCAAATTCATACTCAGAAATTAATACATCTTCTCTTACAGAGAGGTGTAGCCTCAACCCAGGTGGTGCCGTGGTGCCGTGGTGAAGTGGTGGATATAGGTCTAGTATATATCTATTACCCTTATTGTCAGGTCTTTCAGATTCTGGAATCACTTCTACAACCTTACACTTTATAGGATTGTTCACCCTGAAAACGGGAGGACCAATATTATAAACTATATCACCTACTTCAAATTTTGGTGGATTTACATTTTCAAATATTTTAAATAATGTTATCATTATAAGTTGTATTTTTTAGTTGCAATGAAAATTTCTAATTCTTCTTTATCTTTTGACCAACATAACAAATTTGAAATGTCACAATATCTGATATTATTTTTATCAAAAAAATTTTCACACATTGCGGATAATATTTTTGGTACGTTTTCAAATTTGATTCCTAAAGAAAAATCTTTGATTCCGTATGATTTATCATAGGTATGTAAATTTACTATTTGACCTATGTTTGATTCTATAAAAATTCTAAATCTATTAAAATTATTTGAATCAAATACATCAGGATTAAGTAAGACATAATCTCCAATTTCTGGATATGTCAATATAGTAATAGCTTCAAATATTTTAAAATTAGTTATCATTAAAAATCTTTAGTTAGTATTTCTGGTTGAACTTGTATTTCAACCATATTAGAATCTGCCCAATCATAAATATCATCCCAAACAGAAGAACTTTCAGTTATTTTATCTTTATTTTCAGTTAATCTTGTTACTAATTCTTGCAATTTTGTCCATGCTTCTTCAGAAGTTTGTTTTGTAATTAACTCCTTTTGTTGATTCAAAAAATTAATATATTGATTATTGAAAGTGATTAAATCACTATTATTTTGATAGATAGAATCCTTCCATATTTTAGATAGATCTAATAATAATTTCCAATCTTGTTCTTGTGATTGTTCGAATAATTTGAAATTAGTTATCATATTGCTATATATATAAAAAAAAATTGGAAAAAAGTTAATTGTCATTTTTTTTCAAAATCCTTTTTAATATATATAACAAAAAGACATTTATAAATGCCTAATACTATCAGGATTCGTGACCTTATATCAGAAACTAATATTAATGGTGACATATTAATTCCAATAGACAAGCATGAATATACATCCAACGCAAAAAAAATATCTTTAAGTGATATTTTCAGTTATTGTAGTATAACAGGAATAACTTTTAGTGCAATAACTTATGATGTTAATACAGAAGTTTTAACAATTGAATTTAGAGATATTTATGGAAATGTTGTAAGTGGTTCTACTATTATTCCTTCTTCAGTATCAGGTGGTACTTCTGGTACAGATGGTACTTCTGGTATAGATGGTACTTCTGGTATAGATGGTGTTTCTGGTACTTCTGGAACAGATGGTTCTTCAGGTTCTTCAGGTAGTTCAGGTATATCTGGTTCTTCAGGTTTAACTTTTAGTGCAATAACTTATGATGTCAATACACAAATTTTAACAATTGAATTCAGAGATGAAAATTATAATATAATTAGTGGTTCAACTTTAATTTCGATATCAGGTGAAACAAATTATAATTGGAATTTACAAAAAGATTTTGATCCTTCAGTAGAAATAAATAGTGGATATACAGTAGAATTTAGAGCAGGTAGTGGTATTTTATTAAATTCTGGTTTTACAACCGGTGGATATTATATTGAAATAAATTCAAGTGGGTCTACAAGTGGTTCAGGTTCATCAGGTAGTTCAGGAACGAATGGAACCTCAGGTAGTTCAGGTAGTTCAGGAACGAATGGAACATCAGGTAGTTCAGGTAGTTCAGGAACGAATGGAACATCAGGTAGTTCAGGTTCATCAGGAACGAATGGAACCTCAGGTAGTTCAGGTAGTTCAGGTTCCTCAGGTAGTTCAGGAACGAATGGAACTTCAGGTAGTTCAGGTTCATCAGGTAGTTCAGGTAGTTCAGGTAGTTCAGGAACGAATGGAACATCAGGTAGTTCAGGTAGTTCAGGAACGAATGGAACCTCAGGTAGTTCAGGTAGTTCAGGTAGTTCAGGTTCATCAGGAACGAATGGAACATCAGGTAGTTCAGGTAGTTCAGGAACGAATGGTACATCAGGTAGTTCAGGTTCATCAGGTAGTTCAGGTTCATCAGGTAGTTCAGGTAGTTCAGGAACGAATGGAACATCAGGTAGTTCAGGAACGAATGGAACATCAGGTAGTTCAGGTAGTTCAGGTTCATCAGGTAGTTCAGGAACGAATGGAACCTCAGGTTCATCAGGAACGAATGGATCCTCAGGTAGTTCAGGTAGTTCAGGAACGAATGGAACATCAGGTAGTTCAGGTTCATCAGGTAGTTCAGGAACGAATGGAACCTCAGGTAGTTCAGGTAGTTCAGGTTCCTCAGGTAGTTCAGGTAGTTCAGGAACGAATGGAACATCAGGTAGTTCAGGTTCATCAGGTAGTTCAGGTAGTTCAGGAACGAATGGAACATCAGGTAGTTCAGGAACGAATGGAACATCAGGTAGTTCAGGAACGAATGGAACATCAGGTAGTTCAGGAACGAATGGAACATCAGGTAGTTCAGGTAGTTCAGGTTCATCAGGTAGTTCAGGTTCATCAGGTAGTTCAGGTTCATCAGGTAGTTCAGGAACGAATGGAACCTCAGGTAGTTCAGGTAGTTCAGGTTCCTCAGGTAGTTCAGGTAGTTCAGGAACGAATGGAACATCAGGTAGTTCAGGTTCCTCAGGTAGTTCAGGTTCATCAGGAACGAATGGAACATCAGGTAGTTCAGGTTCATCAGGTAGTTCAGGTAGTTCGGGAACGAATGGAACTTCAGGTAGTTCAGGCAGTTCAGGAACGAATGGAACATCAGGTAGTTCAGGTTCATCAGGTAGTTCAGGTAGTTCGGGAACGAATGGAACTTCAGGTAGTTCAGGTTCATCAGGTAGTTCAGGAACGAATGGAACATCAGGTAGTTCTGGTTCTTCAGGTAGTTCAGGTTCTTCGGGTAGTTCAGGAACGAATGGAACATCAGGTAGTTCTGGTTCTTCTGGTTCTTCAGGTAGCTCAGGAACGAATGGAACATCAGGTAGTTCAGGAACGAATGGAACATCAGGTAGTTCAGGTTCATCAGGTAGTTCAGGTAGTTCAGGTAGTTCAGGAACGAATGGAACTTCAGGTAGTTCAGGTTCATCAGGTAGTTCAGGTAGTTCAGGTAGTTCAGGAACGAATGGAACTTCAGGTAGTTCAGGTAGTTCAGGTAGTTCAGGTTCTTCAGGTAGTTCAGGAACGAATGGAACATCAGGTAGTTCAGGTTCATCAGGTAGTTCAGGTAGTTCAGGAACGAATGGAACATCAGGTAGTTCAGGTAGTTCAGGTTCCTCAGGTAGTTCAGGTAGTTCAGGAACGAATGGAAGTTCAGGTTCCTCAGGTAGTTCAGGTTCCTCAGGTAGTTCAGGTTCCTCAGGTAGTTCAGGTTCCTCAGGTAGTTCAGGTTCCTCAGGTAGTTCAGGAACGAATGGAACTTCAGGTAGTTCAGGTTCATCAGGTAGTTCAGGTAGTTCAGGAACGAATGGAACATCAGGTAGTTCAGGTAGTTCAGGTAGTTCAGGTAGTTCAGGAACGAATGGAACATCAGGTAGTTCAGGTTCATCAGGTAGTTCAGGTAGTTCAGGAACGAATGGAACATCAGGTAGTTCAGGTAGTTCAGGTAGTTCAGGTTCATCAGGAACGAATGGAACATCAGGTAGTTCAGGTAGTTCAGGTTCATCAGGAACGAATGGAACATCAGGTAGTTCAGGTAGTTCAGGTTCATCAGGAACGAATGGAACCTCAGGTAGTTCAGGTAGTTCAGGTAGTTCAGGTTCATCAGGAACGAATGGAACATCAGGTAGTTCAGGTTCATCAGGTAGTTCTGGTTCTTCAGGAACATCAGGCAGTTCAGGCTCATCTGGCACACATGGTAGTTCTGGTTCTTCAGGTAGTTCAGGTAGTTCAGGTAGTTCTGGTTCCTCAGGTAGTTCAGGTAGTTCAGGTAGTTCAGGAACGAATGGAACATCAGGTAGTTCAGGTAGTTCAGGTAGTTCTGGTTCCTCAGGTAGTTCTGGTTCCTCAGGTAGTTCAGGTTCATCAGGAACGAATGGTACATCGGGTAGTTCAGGTTCATCAGGTAGTTCAGGTTCATCAGGAACGAATGGAACATCAGGTAGTTCAGGTTCATCAGGTAGTTCTGGTTCATCAGGAACGAATGGTACATCGGGTAGTTCTGGTTCTTCTGGTTCTTCAGGTAGTTCAGGAACGAATGGAACATCAGGTAGTTCTGGTTCATCAGGTAGTTCAGGTTCATCAGGTAGTTCAGGAACGAATGGAACCTCA
>TBL_comb47_HYPODRAFT_10001498_pt1 | contig 30288 bp, 30 predicted proteins | sample TroBogypolimnion_40_FD_10682 | JGI IMG/M metagenome (IMG submission 10682) | reverse complement strand
ACCATCAACATAAATACGATGGTTATATTCCTATACATTTTACCTCCGGGTTTATAGTGTAAATGAAAGAGAGTCCATCTGAATGAACTCTCTTATTGAATTAAATTTATTTAATTAAAACCATTTTCTTAACCATATTGAAGCTGCCGGCTTCAATTCTATAGAAATAAATTCCGGACGCATATGATGTTGCATTCCACTCTATCTTATAATTACCGGCATTATAGAAATTATTCGTAAGGGTTACAACTACTTTCCCAAGTGCATCATACACTGTTACTTTTACGTTTCCACCCTGAGGTATGGAAAACTTAATTGTTGTAGTCGGGTTAAATGGATTAGGATAATTTTGATTTAATGCATAAGATGCAGGTGTTTGGCCTACATCATTTAATACTGCAGTTGGTGTAAATCTCGCAATTGCGTCTCTTAATAATTTCTGCACTAATCGGGTGTTGTGTATTCCATGACTTCCTTCTCCCTGAATTGATAGTAGATTGTAATCCGCTTCCTGGAATGAAGTAGTTAATGAGTCTAAATGTGAAGCTTGATTTGTCTTAGTCTGAAGTATATTAATAAGACTATCGGTGGTCGATTGTGTACCCCTGTAATCAAACATCTTCGCATGGTTTGAAGTATCAACTACAGAATAAAAATCTGCATGACAGCTCGCGCAGGCTTCAACTCTTGGGTAAAATGTATGGCCCGTTGCTGATGTTTGCCCGTTAAAAGGAGAAGCATACACATGGCAGTTAACGCATCTTTCTAATGCAGCATAGGTATGGGCTGAGTTTATGTAAGTCTCTCCCGGATATTGATATCCGAATAATGGGCTTCCGCTAAGTGCTTTCGATGTCGTCTGGTGTGGAACTGAATTAATTATTAATGTATCTGCGTTATTATGGCACTGATCGCATATAGTACTAACATGAGAAATAGGGAACCTTAACTGATGATCATTTGTCTTTGCATGTGGATCATGGCAGGCAACGCATGTCAATGGTTGAATATCTGTTCCCGTTACTAATATGGTATCCCTGTAACCTGCAGGATTCGATGCGAACCTTGCAAAATTCTGTGCAACATGGCATTTAACGCATGATTTATTTGTTACTACAAATGAAATATTGCTGTGGGCATGGGCTGACTGCTGCCATTCGTCGTAATAAGGATTATGAACTCCTTCATGGCACTTGCCGCATAAGGCTGCCGACCAATCAGGCTTATTATTTGTTGAGAATAACCAATGGTTGGCTCCTAGTGTAACTGAGGAGTCAGGATTAACAATTCCTAATGGACCATGACAAGCTTCGCAGCCGACATTTTTAACTTTATTAAACTTTGCGGCATTTGTTATTGCATAATTTGGTTTAAGCGTAGTATCTAGTCTTACATATTCATCTGCACCAAATTGGATTTGGGTTGGGTCCCAGCCGGTTGTATGGCATGATACGCAATAAAATCCCCATCCGGGAGTATTTGCAGCTATTGAATCATACGCCTGTGCATGAAGTGTATTTTTATAAGTGTCGTATTTAGGAGAACCAATATTGCCGGACTGATGGCATGACGAACATGAATATCCTTGTGCCTCGCTTCCATTACCTGTTCCTAAATAAAAATTTCGTTCAGTCTGAGCATTGAGAATCCCCGATAATAAAAAAGTCATAATAAAAAAGGACAGTACCATTCTTTTCATATCTAAACTTCCTTCAATTATTTATTTAATTTCTCTACAATATTAGTGCAATTATCACATATAGCAAAAATTGCACCAACCAAATGATTGTTTTTTCATCACTTAACTAAAATATTGCTTTTCAATTAAGAGAAAATTGATATACTATTCTCAATAAAGAGAATACACAATGTATATAATTAATAATTAAATTCCATTACATTTCATTACATTTATAGTCAAAAATTGAGTTAATAATGAAATTAATACAAGTGATATCACTGGTGATATCAGTCCTTTTCCTTTCCTGCAGCCCGGGCAAGTCAGATAGAATGAATTATTATACAAAAGGTAATTTAATTTATCAGGCAGGCTCAAATAAACCTTATTCGGGTGATATTAAATTAAAAACGGAAGGGAAATGGTTTGAGTATAAAGTTAAAGATGGTATGAAGAACGGAGAATTTAAAATTACCTTCGATAAAGGTCATCTGGTCATGAAAGGAAATATTGTAAATGATAAAAATGAGGGCAAATGGGTTTACTTCTATCCATCAGGTGAACTGGAATCTGAAGGGTTCTTTAAAAATAACCTTGCCGATAGTATTTGGACATGGTATTTCCCTGATGGGAAAATTAAAGAAAAAGGTAAATTTATCAGAGGCCAGAGAAATGGGGATTGGAAAATGTTTGACGAAACAGGAAATGTTACGTTATATAATATTTATGTGTTTCAATCAGATTCAGCTAAACCTAAAAAATAAAGTCGAAAATTATTCACCTCTTTAGTGTGATTGAATACATCTGAAAGTGCAGCTATTTCTTTTATTTTTTTCTGTCATGTTAAACAATGAAAAGGAGAAAATAATGGATACCTTAAGAATAAAAGGTAACTGGAACCAGATGAAAAACAAAATAAAGCAAAAATTCCCTGACTTGACAGATGATGATCTTACATTTGTTGAGGGAAGAGAGGATGAGCTACTGGGGAAAATCCAAAGAAGAACCGGTAAACCCCGGGATGAAGTTGTAAATTATATTAATAGTATTAATAAATAAACCTAAAAAAAGGCTGTCTGTAATGAAACTGACAGCCTTTTTTTTAATATTTCTATTTATTCGTTTATTAAATGATAACAAATTATACCAGGTATCCTACTCAATTTTTTTTAATATTTTTCTTCACTTTCTATTTTTGTTATGCTCATGGTAATTCAGATTCACTGCTAACCAGGCATGGCGTTTTAAAAGTGGGTGATTCAGAATCATTTAATATTTTTATGCAGTGTATGAAGGAAATTTACGGGGAATTAAAAAAGCTCAGGGATATAGGTAAAATAAATTCCGACAATATTAGAGTGATTAGTGCTAATAACTTTTTAAAAGACCCATCCTTAGATGGCCTTGATAATTTAATTTCCGATCATTCTATTGATATAGCGGCCTTAAGAAATTATCTGAAAAATTCAGCTGATGAACATAATATTCAGGCAATTAAAAAAATATTCACCATGCATAGGATTGAAGTTGACGATATTATCGGAGCCCGGGTTAGAAGAAACGGTGGAGCAGATTTTTATTACTATAAACAGAAAAAGTAATTTTAATTAAAGAAATATTTATATTTGGAATGAATAAAATTATAAGTGGTTAATATGACTAGTATTTCAGTTACAAGAACAGATTATAAAACAATAATGCTGGATATCGCGGCAATTTTAGTTATTACTTTTCTTCCGGCAATATCTCATTTAGTATCTATTCCATTGTATCTGTTTGAACCGATGAGGGTTATTCTTGTACTGTCTGTAATGTTTACTGCCAAACGAAACAGTTATATGATTGCTTTGGCGCTGCCTTTATTTTCATATCTGATATCTGCTCATCCGGTATTCGTAAAGTTGTTCCTTATCAGTTCTGAGCTTTTTCTTAATATATACCTGTTTAGCATCCTTGAAAAGAAAACCAGGAATATCTTTGGCTCTCTGCTTGGAGCAATACTAATCTGTAAAGTTTATTACTATTTACTCAAAGCAGGGCTTATATCGGTAGGTTTAATGCAGGGTGAACTTGTTTCCACACCTCTTTATCTTCAATTAATTATAGCAGTAGTTCTTTCTTCTGCCGCTCATATTTATCTGAATAAATACAAAGGTATTGCAAAGTAGTTAACTAAAAGCGCCTAATTTCTTTTCGATAAGTTCAATGCCTTTGATGCAATGTTCTTTCACTTCAGAATATTCAGACTTTGCATTTAACAGGGTTTCAACTGCCAAAGAATTATTTCTATAAGTCTCGCAATTTATCAAAACATTCAGGAATGCACCCTGTGCGGCAGTTGATATTAGTGATAATGCAACTCCAGCATCCGAAAGAGAATTCTGGTTTCCTTTTTCTGCTATTATAACTAACCATGGGGTTATTTCTTTGCATAATGAAATAACTTGGTAGGGCACTAGTCCTGCCTGAACTGTCGCTTCTTCAATTTTCTTAGATCTGAGGCCTTTCTGTTCATCGCTTTCCTTCGGCAGCTTAAATGCTTCCATAACCCTGTCAAATGCTTCATTGTCCTTTTGGGATAACTCCAAAAATACATTCCGGACATTCTCCAATTTCTCTTTTAGTGCCTTGAGTTCTGTTTCCACATCAAGATATTTCTTTTTACCAAAAGTAAGGTTGCATACCATAATTCCTAATGAAGATGCAAGTGTACCGCAGAATGCGCTTACATTTCCTCCGCCTGGAGTAGGGGAGTTTGAAGAAAGATCAACTATGTATTGTTTTATCGAAAGTGAAGTGTCCATTTAATTTCCTTGTGATTAAATCATATAATCAATTATTTTTTGGTTAATATCGAATAGGTTTAATCTGCTAAGCCCTAATTTTTCAACAGCTATATTAACAAGCTCCTTTTCATCAGAAATATTTCCTTTAGTATAATACCTGCCGGCCTGAAGTAAGGCCTCAAGAGGAACAAGTCCAACTATTTCACTGCCGTCAACTTCTACACCTAATCGTTTGGCTTCTTTTCTGACTTCTTCAAAGGCGATGTGGATTGGAGTAATATTATAATTAGTGAGATTCATTGAAACTTGGGTAATATTATATTTTTCAAGGGAAACACCCATTCCTTTTACATTCTTTAACCTTCCCGGGATATTTACTGTTTTACCGTTTTCCTTAATAATATTTCCCTGAAGATCTCTTTTGGGTTTACCCGATTCCCTTAAAGTCTCGGCTATTTCTTTAGAAATTTTTATGTCGGTGGTTTTCAGATTAACATTATATGCGACTAGAAAAAATCTGGCTCCCGTTACGATGGCTCCCAGTTTAGGGTTAAATACAGGTTTGCCATAATCAGGATTCCATTCTGGATCTTTTAGTTTTGCTTCAAGTCCTTCATACTCGCCTTTACGAATGCTTGAAAGACTGGATCTTTGGGGTGTTCTTGCTGCTGCTTCATAAAGGTAAACAGGTACATTTAGTTCTTCAGCAATTCTTTTACCAAACTCTTCAGATAATTTCACGCACTCTTCCATAGTAGTGTTTTTAACTGGGACAAATGGAACCACATCAATTGCACCAAGTCTGGGATGTTCTCCCTTATGCTTTGTCATATCGATCATTGATGCTGCAGTTTTACAGGCTGTCACGGCTCCTTCAATGATTCCTATTTCAGTACCAGCCATCGTAACTACTACGCGGTTATAGTCAGCATCCGGTTCAAGATTGAGCAGCTTTACATCAGCAGTTTCAGAAAGAATCTTGGTTAATGTTTTAAAAAGGTCCTCATTACTGCCTTCACTGAAATTAGGGACGCATTCTATAATCTTCATTTATTCTCCGATTTGTCAAATATTATTTTGCCGTCTTTTATTGTCATGATATTCAAATTTGTACCTGTGCAATAGACAAGATCTGAATATTCCGGTGAATCCATTACAGCGAAATCAGCTTTTTTACCCGGCTCTATGCTTCCGGTTTTGTCGTTGATATTTAATGCACTGGCTGCGTTAATAGTATATGCCGATATAACTTCCTCAATTGACATTTTCAAATTTATTGCTGCAAGGCTCATGATAAGGGAAATGTTATTTATATGGGATGAGCCGGGGTTAAAGTCAGTAGCAATCGCAACTGGTACATTGTTATCGATAAGCTTTCTTGCCGGGGCATAGCGGTAATTTAAGAAATATGAAACTCCTGGCAGTAAAACAGCAGTAGAATTGCTATTTGCTAATTTGAGCATCTGATTATCCTTCATCATTTCAAGATGTTCTACACTTACTGCATTATATTTAAGGGCTGTTTCCAGTCCTCCGATATTATTGAATTGCTCTGTATGAATCTTAATTTTCAACCCAACTTTAACGGCAGCATCTAAAATACGGTCAGTTTCGCCTGCTGAGAAAGCTGTAGATTCACAAAATACATCGCAGAAAGCAGCAAGCTTTTTCTCTGCAGCTTCCGGAATGATTTTATTAATTAGCAATCCGATATATCCTTCATGATCATCTTTGAACTCTGCAGGAAATGTATGAGCTGCTAATAAAGTTGGTATTATATCAATCGGAAATAATTTACTTAAGTGATTTATTACATCAAGGATTTTTAATTCATTTTCAAAATCAAGACCGTATCCGCTTTTAATTTCAAGCGATGTAACTCCCTGCGAGATAAAACTCCGTACCCGGGGGGCAGATAAGTTTACAAGATCATTGGTTGAAGAATTTCTGACTGCATTAACAGTTGATTTAATTCCGCCTCCGGAATTTGCTATTTCCTCATACGTTGCTCCTTGTAACCGGAGCCTGAATTCATTAGCCCTGCTTCCTGCATAAACGGTATGTGTATGACACTCAATAAATCCGGGGAAGATAGTTTTTTCTTTCAGGGAAATGACTTCATATATGGAACTGTTTTTAATTGAACCGGAGGGGATGATATCTTTAATTATATTATTTTCAATTACGATTGAATGGTCAGTCAATACATTTAACTGGTTTTGTTCTTTACCCTTTTTAACATTTGTTCCATTTGTACTAACTGTTACGATCTGTGAAGAGTCTTTAAGGATTTTCAGCATATTTACCGTATTATATTAACTGTATCTCGTACAACTTTAGAATCAGAATAGCCCATCTGATTAAGTTTGAAACTAAATTCGCTTGCGTCTGAAGAATTTATAAAATCGCCGGCCTTCACTTTATAAAACGGCGGATCAAAGGATATATAAACCGGTTTTCTGTCCATTCTGAAATAAATATCGGATTTCACTTTATTAGCTTCATCAAGATTATCTATAGTTGAAACCAGAACTCTGTAACCTGGCATCTGTTTAATTATTTTTAAGCTCGATGTATCTGTTTTGGAAGTATCGTAATTATACCAGGCCCTGAGCCCCTTTTCTGGTTTTTTAAAAAACGCTGGTATTGAGTCATTTAGATTTAAGGTAACTTTATAAGGAGATATATCGAAATCTTCTTTCAGTGCAAGCGTATCTGATCTTTTTAATTTTGATGTTTCACCTGATTCCTTACCTTTCTGTTGAAAGCGTGAGCCTACTGAAGTCATTGTTCCACAGGAATAAAATGAAATAATGGCAATTAGAAGAAAAAAGAAAATATATTTCATTGTTTTATCTTTTTAAACATCAGTAAATATAAAAATTAATATTGATTATCTGAAACCCCTCTCCTAAATAAAGCATTTATTTATTAATATTTAACTTTCAATTTTATATGGAAAAAACTAAATTTAGTATAATGATCTTATACAAAATTAAAAAGGCTTATGGAAAATCCAACAAAAGTACTGATTGTTGAAGATGATCTGATCACTCAGCAAATTCTGGGACTTTATATGATAGATTATAATCATATAATTGTTTCATGCGGGGAAGAAGCTATCAAAGAATGCGAACAAAATATGTATGATGTGATTTTAATGGATATAAGGCTCAAATCAGGATTTGACGGTGTAAAGGCATTCAAAAGAATAAAGGAAATAAAAGGATACAAACATGTTCCGATTTTGGCAATTACCGCTTATGCAATGAGAGGGGACAAGGAGTACTTTTTAGAAGAAGGGTTTGAAGGATATCTGGCAAAACCTTTTTTAAAGGAAAATCTGATTGACCTCATCAATACCATTCTTAAGGAAGCCAAAGTATAGTCCTGTTTGGGTCTGTTTCAGGGGGAAAAAGAAGAGTTAACAGCCTCGAATATAATCATTTAAAGATAATTTTTTTGAGAAACAGCAATTATTTTAGTAAGTTTGTTTGTCAATTTATATATTTTTTATCGAAATGGCTGCAAAAAAACTTAAAATCCTCTTCGTTACTCCTGAGGTCGTCCCATTTGTTAAAACTGGGGGACTGGCTGACGTATCTGCTGCTTTACCACAAATGCTTACTGAACTAGGGCATGAAGTAAGGATAGTTGTTCCTAAATACGGTGCCGTAGATGACAGGAAATTCAAAATTCATGAGGTTGTACGTTTAAAGGATTTACATCTTCAAATTGGTGATAAAGACGTGGTTTTCTCATTAAAATCATGCTTTTTACCAGGACAAAAAATAAGAGTTCAGATTTATTTTCTGGACAATTATGAATATTTCGGCAGCAGGAATAGTCTGTATGTTGACCCTATGACCGGACTAGACTATCCGGATAACGATGAAAGATTTATTTTATTAGCCAGATCAGTTTTTGAACTGATTTCAAAATTAGGCTGGATTCCTGACATTATTCACTGCAATGACTGGCAGACAGGGTTTATTCCGGCTTACATGAAAACTCTTTTTAAGGGTATCGAAACATTTTCTACCTTCAAAACTGTCTTTACAGTCCACAATTTGGCCTACCAGGGTCAGTTTCCAAAATCTGTTTTCTTTAAGACTGGGTTCCCCGAAGAACTTAACTCTGAAAAGGGAATTGAGATTTATAATAAGATCAATTTCATGAAAAGCGGTCTTATGTATGCTGATGTTATTAATACTGTCAGTGAGACTTATGCAAATGAAATTAGAACTGATGATGAACTGGGGGCAGGTTTAAAATCTATTCTTGCAAAAAGGAAAAATGACCTTTATGGTATTGTAAATGGCATCGATACACACCTTTGGAATCCGGATAAGGATAAACATCTACCTAAGAAATTTTCATATAAGACTATTGAAGATAAAGTAGAGAACAAAAAAGTACTGGCTGAAAAATTTGGTCTTACTTTCAGTGAAACAACTCCGATTATAGGGATTGTATCTAGATTATTTGACTCAAAAGGTTTTGATCTTATTACTGAAGCCTTTCCGGAATTGATGAAAATGAACCTTCAGTTGGTTCTTCTTGGAAACGGGGATAGGAAGTATCATAATTTCTTTGAAAAAGCAGGCAGGAAATATCCTGACAAATTTGCCTCGTATCTCGGATTCAACGATGACCTGGCACATTTAATAGAAGGCGGAGCTGACATGCTGCTTATGCCTTCACATTATGAACCGTGCGGTTTGAATCAAATGTACAGCCTGGTTTATGGAACTGTTCCTATTGTTAGAGAAACTGGCGGACTTGCCGATACGGTTATTAAATATAATGAGAAAACAGGCGAAGGTAACGGATTCATGTTCAAACAATATGAATCAACGGCCATGCTTAAGGAAATTACCAGAGCTTTGAAGGTTTTCGAAGATAAAAAGACATGGACTAAAATTCAGAAGAATGGAATGAAATGTGACTTTAGCTGGATAGCTTCTGCTAAGAAATATATCGAGTTATATAAGACTATACTTGAAAGCGATTAATGTCGAACATATCTTTATCACTCCTAAATCTAAAAATAAACCTTTTGGCTTTTTCAGATTATTGTGCGGATTATATTTATAACTTGCAAAAACGGAATATATTTCCAAGCTTTGTGGCTGTAAATTTATCGGATACCTGCAAATTTTAATATTGATATCTCCGGAGAAAAAATTTTGTCAGTAAAAATAATATCATTCTTTGTTCTGGTTTTTGTGTCGTTAACCCTTTTGTCCTGCAGCAAAGACCCATCAGCAATTGGCGTTGCTTATCTGAAAGGAGATCTGATCAATTTAGATTCTCTTAATTCATATCCTGTTAAACCCGATACACTAACACAGGTTTCTTATTCTTACCATTATTCACCTGCCCTTGGTTACAGTACTTCTCTATTACTTGGCCAGAAAGGTAATAATGTCGCTACAACACTTATGAGTTTCAATATCGTTCTTCCTGATACAATAACTGCAGAATTAAATGCGGGTACAATTCAAGTTTCAGATGCAATAGTAAGATTATATAAAAGCTATACTTTTGGCGATACAACATTACCTTTCGATTTTTCAGCATATCCAATAACTTCGGGATGGACTTCAACCGGGTTTACAATTGATAGTTTGTCCTCGTTACAATATGACAAAACTACTAATGTATTTAATGGACCAAAAGGGCATGATACATTATTGTATACCTACCATATGCAGCCTTCTCTTGCTCTAACCTGGATAAGCAACATAGCTGCAGGTAAATTGCCGGATAATGGAATTGTATTAGTTCCAACTACCAGTACGAATAGAATTATCGGATTTTATGCGCTTTCTTCTTCAACTACTGTTGATATACCATTTATTGATGTAGTGCTCAACAAAGTTGTCTCGGGACAGACTGTATACACAGATACATTGAGTTTTTCAACAACAGCTGATCTGAGTGTTGTTTCAGGCACTATTCCTCAAAATACTCAGGATGATTATATTTATGCTCAATCAAGTGTTGCATTGGAATCAAGGTTAGTATTTGACGTTTCTAAACTTCCGAAAAATGCAATCATTAATTATGCTGAACTACAGCTGACCGTTGACACTACAAAATCAGCTTTCGGTTCTTCTTTTACTGATCAGCTTACAGCTAAATATATTACTGATACAACTCATATTGATTCTTTAAGCACAAGTGCTGTCAACTTAACCAGATCGGTTTCGACCCCGGTCTATATTGGAAATATTACTTATTTCGTTCAGACCTGGTTGTCAACAAAAATCAATATGGGTATTCAGATTCAGCCATACAATTATACCGAGGGAGTAGAGTTGTGGACTATATACGGCAGCAAAGCAATTGATCCGGCTAAAAGACCCAGACTTAAAATTACCTATACAAAAAAATTATAAATATGAAATTAATAACTGTAATAATTATTTCGCTAATTACCCTTATTCAAACTGCTAATGCTCAGGAATCTATATATTCAAGATTCGGTCTTGGTGATGTACAGTCTTCATATTCTGCCAGAAGGTTAGGAATGGGGCAGATGGGGACATCAGTTGCAGATGAAGATTTTATAGGAACTTTAAATCCTGCAGGATGGAACAAGTTGAAAATGACTAGAATTGAATTCGGAGTTGCTTTTAGCGGATCATTTGTTTCTGCTGATAATTTTGAAAATAGGTATTATGCCGGAACTCAGTTTACCGGTTTTACTATGGCATTTCCTGTTAGTTCTGTATATGGAATAGGTATTGCAATGGGAATTGTTCCCGTTACAAATGTAAATTATACTGTAACAGACCACCAGTCATCTGCCAATCCGAATATCGGCGACTATGATATTAGTTATGTAGGGAGCGGCGGATTATCAAAAGTGTTTATTGGATCATCTTACAAACTTCCTTTATTGGATATCAATATCGGGGCTACACTGGATTATTATTTCGGAAATTTGAATTATGCCTCAACTATAACTTTTGCAAATGCGGATAATTTAACTGCAACTTATCAAACTACATACCAGCCTAAAGGAATTGGGACCACTCTCGGTTTTATTTCTCCTGATTTTTTAGCAGGAACTTCATCTGCATTTTCTGATTTCAGGATCGGAGCCTCTGCTAATATCATTCCTAAAATGAATACAGATACTTTACAGACTTCAACATCAACCTTACGAACAGATACTGTAACAACAGCACCTGTGAATATGAAAATTCCTTATCGGCTTAATGCAGGTATGAGTGTTTTAATTAGTAAAAAATATCTGGTAACTATTGATGTCGCTTATCAGCCATGGAGTTACTATTCATTGAACAATATTAAATCTAATAATATGAGAGACCTGTTTTTGATTAGTGCGGGTACCGAATATAGACCGGTCAGGGAATTAGGTGGTACATTCTGGAATCAGGTTATTTTAAGAGGCGGCGTTAGTTATGAGCAGACTCAGTACATTATTAATAATACTGGAATAAATCAGGTTTCTGTTTTTGGAGGCTTTTCGGTTCCTCTAAGTTATGCAAATACAATTGATGTCGGTATCCAATATTCTACAAAAGGAACCACAGATGCAATGCTTCTTAAGGAAAGCGGATTTAAATTCGCATTTGGATTAAGTTTAGGTGATATCTGGTTTTTAAGAGAAGAGAAGTAAAATGACAATTTCAATATCGTCTGACCATGCGGGATTCAGGTATAAAGAATTGATTAAAAATTATCTTATAAAAAAAAGGTTGAACATTATTGATAGGGGAACCACTTCAGAAGATTCTGTAGATTACCCTGACTTTATACAAAAATCAGCTAAGGATGTAGCCGGGCAAAAGGCTGACTATGGAATCGGAGTATGCGGATCGGGAATCGGTGTTTCAATCTCTGCAAATAAAATTAAGGGTGTCCGCGCAGCATTGGTATTAAATGAAGAAATGGCCTCTTTATCAAGAATGCACAATAATGCTAACTTCCTTGCTTTAAGCCAGAAATTTATAGATGAAAGCAAATTATTTAATATTGTCGACACATGGCTTAATACCGGATTTGAAGGGGGAAGACATCAGAGAAGAGTTGATAAACTAGAAATTAATTTATAATTAAAATTTTATAATCTTATGTTTAATAATTTATCAAATGATCAGGAAATGTTCGAAGTGCTTAACCTTGAAACCAGGCGTCAGCTTGAGAATCTTGAATTAATCGCTTCAGAAAATTTTGTTAGCCCTGCTGTTCTTGAAGCTGCGGGATCTGTTCTCACGAATAAATATGCCGAAGGCTATCCTTCAAAAAGATATTACGGCGGATGTGAATATGTCGATATGGCGGAAGATATCGCACGTACCAGACTAAGAAAATTATTTAATGCTGAGTATGTAAACGTCCAGCCGCATAGCGGGTCTCAGGCTAATATGGCTGTATTCATGACTCTGCTTAAACCAGGCGATAAGTTTATGGGGTTAAATCTAGCTCATGGCGGGCATTTAACTCACGGTTCTCCGGTTAATTTTTCTGGTATTCTGTATAATGCTTGTGGCTATTCTCTGAACAGGGAATCTGGCCAGATTGATTATGATCAGGTGGCTGAAATGGCAGAACGGGAAAAGCCAAAACTTATTATTACAGGCGCTAGCGCATATTCAAGGGAATGGGATTATAAAAAATTCAGAGAGATAGCGGATTCTATAGGTGCATTTCTAATGTGCGACATGGCTCATCCTGCAGGTTTAATTGCTAAAGGATTGTTAAACAGTCCTCTGCCTTACTGCGATGTGGTTACATCTACAACTCATAAAACATTGAGAGGGCCACGCGGCGGTATTATTCTGATAGCAAAGGATAAGGAAAATTCTCTTGGAATTAAAACACTGAAAGGAGACAGGCTAAAACTCTGGTCTGAATTATTTGACAGTACTGTAATGCCAGGTATTCAGGGCGGTCCCCTGATGCATATCATTATGGCAAAGGGAGTCGCTTTTGGTGAAGCATTGCAAGATTCGTTTAAAACTTATGCTGAACAAGTTGTTAAAAATTCAAAGACACTTGCTGCTAAATTAAATGACTGCGGTTTTAATATTGTTTCAGGAGGAACAGATAACCATCTGATGCTGATAGATTTAACAAACAAGAATATTACCGGTAAACAAGCGGAAATTGCTTTAGGTAAAGCTGGAATTACCGTAAATAAAAACATGGTTCCTTTTGATACAAGAAGTCCATTTGTAACCAGCGGTATCAGGGTCGGAACTCCTGCAGTCACTACACGTGGATTAAGAGAATCTGATATGATTAAAATCAGTGAATTTATTAATAAAGCAATCGTAAATAATGATAATGATTCGGTACTGTCTTCAGTTAAATCCGATGTCCGTGAATTTTGTTCTGCATTTCCTTTGTTTAAAGAATTAAAATAACTGATATAAATTGGCTCCCAAAGATCAACCAGAAAATAATGCCGATGAGGAAGAGGAAAAAGAAATGACTTTCCTCGAGCATCTTGAGGAATTGAGATGGAGGATTATATTTTCGCTGATTGGACTTGTAATAGGAACTATAATCTGCCTCATATTTGTAGATTTCCTTGTAGATGCCATTTTACTGAGACCAGCCCGTAATTCAGGCGTAAAACTTCAGAATCTTAAACCCTTCGGCCAGTTATTCCTTTATTTCCAGGTTGCTATGATCGGGGGCGTAATTTTAAGCCTGCCTAATATCTTCTATCAATTGTGGAAATTCATTGCTCCCGCATTGAAGAAAAATGAAAGAAAATACATCTGGTGGATAGTCATTTTTACTACTTTATGTTTTCTAATAGGCATCGTGTTTGCATATTTTGTTATGCTCCCATTCACACTGAAATTTGCTGCTACTTTTGGATCGGTTTCAATTGTTAACCAATTTGCAATTGATGAATATATGAATATCATTATCAGTGTTATGCTTGGAGCGGGACTTGTTTTTGAGCTTCCAATGATTTCATTTTTCCTTACAAAGCTGGGCATCCTGAAACCTCAGTTTATGCAGAAATACAGAAGACATGCCATTGTTTTTATTATGATTGCAGCTGCTTTCCTGACTCCCGGTACTGATCCGGTATCTCAGATTGTGCTTGCCATTCCTTTGTTATTACTTTATGAAATAAGTATATTAATTTCAAAACTAGCAGTTAGGAAACATTGATACGTCGAGAATTATCTGAAATAAGCAGACCCATTAAAGATGAACTACAGACTTTTAATGATTTGTTTAAAAAAGCAATGACTTCGAAGGTTGGTCTGGTTGATCTTATTGCGAGATATATTCTCAGGCAGAAAGGGAAAAAAATAAGACCGCTTCTTGTTCTACTTTCAGCTAAAGTGGCTGGAGGGGTGAATGACAGAACTTATAGAGGAGCACTCCTGGTTGAACTTCTTCATACCGCTACTTTGGTTCACGACGATGTTGTTGATAATGCTGATAAAAGGCGCGGATTCTGGTCAATTAATGCAATATTCAAAAACAAGGCTGCGGTTTTGATGGGTGATTATCTCTTATCGCGCGGACTTCTCATTGCGGTTGACGGAAATGATCATGATTTTTTGAAGGTGATAACAAATACTGTTAAAAGGATGTCTGAAGGCGAGCTTCTGCAAATTCAGAAAACCAGAAAACTTGATATAGATGAAAAAACATATTTTCGGGTTATATCTGATAAAACTGCCTCTTTACTGGAAACCTGCTGCCTGATTGGCGCTCAAAGCGCATCTGGAAATTCAGAATATCATGAAGCTATGAAAAAATTCGGTGAATCTATTGGAATTGCTTTTCAGATCCGTGATGATGTTTTGGATTATGAAGGCTCTTCAAGTCTAATTGGTAAACCTGTAGGCGGGGATATTAAAGAAAAGAAAATTACACTTCCACTTATATATTCACTTAATCAGGTGAAGGGGAGTGAGGCTGACAGTATCAAACGTTTAATTAAAAATGGGGCAAAAAAAGATTCAATTAAAGAAATAATGGAATTTGTAAGAAAGAATAAAGGCATTGATTATGCTTTGGAGCAGGCGCATCTTTATTCTAATCTGGCAAAAGAATCACTTAAAATCTTTCCTGATTCCCAAAGTAAAATTGCTTTAGAAGCAGTTGTAGATTATGTCATAGACAGAAAAAATTAACTTTCGTTATGTTTTTTCAATTCCTTCATATACTCATATCCTTTTACAGGATCTCTTAAGGTAAGCACAGGGCATGGAGCTTTCCTAACCACCTTTTCCGCAGTACTTCCGAATAAAATATGTTCAACTCCGGTATGGCCATGAGAAGCAATAATAATTAAATCTATGTCTTCTTCATTTGCTGTTTCAATAATTTCTAGGAATGGTTTGCCTGTTTTTATTATGCATTTGCATTTTACTTCAGTAGGTATCTCTGTTTTTGCGAGGCTTAACAGTTCATCATAAGCGCGTTTGTCAATTTCGGCATCGATTGATGGGATTGCAATCTGTCCCATGCTGAAGTCGGGTGGATATATAATAGGTTCCACAACATAGACCAGAAAGAGATCCGCGTTAAATGAATTAACCAGTTTAACAGCATACTTAAGAGAATTTTTCGAATAATCGGAAAAATCAATAGGAACTAAAACACGCTTTATTTCAGCTTCCATACTTATCCTCCATTTGAAGTGTTTTTGATTGTATTTGAAGAAAATCCTCATCGAGTTTCCTGAGCCGGGTGGTAACAATACGGGAGATTCCCTGCATTATACGGATTCCGATTTTAGGAAATTTTTCTATAAACTCATCAAGATCCGGTTTGAAAATAACAGCAAGTTTAACATCGGTTTTTGCCACCGCTGAAGCATTTCTTTTTTCGCCGTCTACTAGTGCTAATTCACCGAAAAAATCTCCCTTAGAGAAAGAAGCAAATCTAAGACAGATTCCTTTTTCATCTGCATAGGTGATTTCCACTTCGCCGTCGATCAGGATATAAAGACCTATTCCGGGATCTCCCTGGCAGAATATATATTCACCAGCAATATAATGTCTGTTATGGATAATATTAGATATTAAATTTATGTCCTTTTTGCCTAAGGTAGCAAAAGCCGGGAAACTGGAAAGAGTAGTTTCGTTATCTTGTTTTTGAGCAGAAGGTTTGAATAAATTAGCCCAAAAACTACTATGTACTATGTCATTATTGTCTTTCATTATATTTCCTGATTAATAAATATCTTTTTCAGCTACACGCCAGAGTTTCTGGCAGGGGAATCTGTTTTCATATAATGCACGTCCGATTATAACAGAATCAAGACCAAGATGCATAACATTCTGAATATCCATCAATTCATCTTTGTTTCTTACCCCACCGCTAACCGTAATTTTTGCTTTTGTAACTTCGGCAATCTTAAGACATAGCGGAAGGTTAGGCCCTCCAAGTAAACCATTACGTGAAACATCAGTTACTATAAATCTTTCAACTCCTATATCAGACATTTTCTTTGCAAAATCCAGATAATTTAATCCTGTTTTTATTCTTCTTCCTTTAATAATAAGTTCATTATCAAGAATATCCAGACCTACGGCTATTTTTTGCGGACCCAAATAATTGAATACTTTTATGAATTCATCTCCATCTTCTATAGCCATTGTGCCGAGAACAACTCTGCTTATTCCTGAATCCATAATTAATTTGACATCATTCATATTCCTTATCCCTCCTGCAAATTCAACCGGGATAATAACTGATGAACATATGTCTTCAACTATTTTGAAATTTTTATGAGAATGTTCAGCAGCGCCGTCAAAATCAACAACATGAATCATCTTGACATTTTCTGAACGCCAGATTAACGCCATTTCAACTGGGTCACTTCCATATTCGCTGCAGTTTAATTCCGGAATTCCCTGAACAACACGAACAGTTTTGCCGTCTTTAATATCAATTGAAGGGATAACCAGTAAAAAGCGTTTCATTTATTTTGATTTTTAATAATAAAAAATAATCATTTGATAACTAAAAATAAATTTAGTTAAAACGATTCATTGAAATATACTTATTTTTTAGCCATATGGAGTATAGTAAAATTCAGTATGGATTCTGTATCATTTGTGTGTCATTCAGTATCAGTTCTGTATCTTTTCTGTATCCCGGGTGTGTGATTTCTGTGAATAGTCTGTGTAGAGCAGGCGTCAAGGGAGTAATGAGCCAGTGATGAAAGTAAAAAAAGCTTAAAATGAACAGAATTCTTGACTTTTCTTTGTTTAATGAGCATATTTCGAATAATGAGCACAGAATTTATACTAAAAACCAAATTGGGCGACAATTTAAGAGTTTCCGCATTTGGATTAAAAAATATTATTAGTTCACCATGTATTATTTTAGTGCATGGTTTTAAAGGATTTAAAGATTGGGGCTTTTGGCCCTTATTGGGAGAATATGTTTCAAAGAATGGTTATTTCGTTCTTTCTTTTAATTTTTCACATAACGGAATAGGTGATAATCTTCTGGAATTCACTGAGCTTGGTAAATTTGCTGAGAATACATTTTCGCTTGAAATAAATGAACTTACTGAACTGATTGAAGCATATAAAAATAATTATTTCGGAAAGACAAATAATAAGAAAATTGGCATGATAGGGCACAGCAGGGGTGGTGCAGTATCTATTTTATCTTCCGGAATAAATGACAGTATTAATGCTTTGGCGATGTGGGCTTCAGTAGCAAAGCTGGATCGTTATTCTGAAAGGCAAAAAGAGAAATGGCGAAAAGAAGGCGTCTTTAAAGTTAAAAACATGCGAACCAAACAGGTCATGAATTTGAATATATCACTTCTTGATGATATTGAAAAAAATAAGTCTGATTTACTGAATGTTGAAAAAGCTATTGAGATGTTCAAAAAGCCCCTTCTTATTGCTCATGGTGATCAGGATCTGGCTGTTCCAGTTAAAGAAGCCGAACTTCTTTATTCCTGGGCGAATAAATCGAAAACAGAGCTTTTTATAATTCCAGGGACGGGACATACTTTTGGGATGCAGTATCCAGATACTGGTTCAAATGTTAAATTTGATGCTCTAATAAATAAAACATTGCAATTTTTTAATAAAAATCTACATTGAGGATTATATGAATACAAAAGCCGCGATTATTCCTAAATACCTAATCGACATTGTAACATCCAAACTGTTTGGAATAATTTCATTTACATTATTAACTGCAATTGCTGCTCAATTTACGATTCCGGTGAAACCGGTTCCATTTACACTTCAGACAGTTATGGTTGTTCTGGCAGGAGCATTTTTAGGCGCCAGGTATGGAGCATTCAGCCAACTTCTTTATTTATTAGCCGGATGCATAGGACTGCCGGTATTTGCCGGAGTATCATTTGGATTTATGCAATTGCTGGGCCCCACCGGCGGTTATTTATTATCATTCCCCATAGCCGCATATATTGCCGGTTACATGGTTGAAAAGAATAAGAATTATTTCTTTGTTTCTTTTTCTATGTTAATTGCTAATATTTTCATTTTGCTGGCGGGAACAATATTCCTGAATACCTTTTATATTAAGAATTTATATGTGTCATTAAAATATGGTGCGGCGATTTTCTCAATATGGACAGTTGTTAAGTTATTCGTAACTGTAAACATTTATTATTTCGTTAAAAGACCGCGTAAAACGGTTTAATCTTTAATGACGATAAAGAATATAATATTCATAATAGTTTTCTTTTCATCAGCTGTATTTTTCTGGTACAGCTGCAGAAACCTTATCCGCTATATGTTTGTGGCGAAAAAGAAAGAAAGCCGTTTTGATGCTCCAGTTAAAAGGCTTGCACGTACATGGAAAATTGCATTCATGCAAACGAAATTAATGAGGGACCCTAAAGCGGGAATACTTCATATATTTATTTTCTGGGGATTTGTACTCTTTATTTTTGCTGTAATTGAAACTATTATCCAGGGTTTTTATTCTCCTTTTAGTCTCGCATTTTTGGGACCTCTTTACTCAGTTATTACGCTAATAGAAGATGTTTTCAGTTTACTTGTAATATGCTCAGTTCTATACGCCCTTTACAGAAGGTATATAATTCATGTTCCCCGTCTTGAAGTAGACAAGCATGGTAAAATTGATGCAGTTGTAATTCTTGTTCTTATTATGCTTGTTTGCGTTTTCATGTTTTGTGAAAACATGTCACTTGTAGCAAAGAACGGATTTGTATTATCTGGATATGAATTAAGACCATTATCAGCATCACTAAGTCCCTTGATATTTGGTAATGGAGGCTCTGCGGCGATATTTTACGAAATATTCTGGTGGGCTCATATTATAGTGATATTAACGTTTTTGAATTTCCTGCCTTATTCGAAGCATCTTCATGTTCTGACATCAATTCCGAATACATATTTTGCAAAGCTTGATGAGATCAGAAATACTATTAGCGCTTTAAATCTTGATGATGAAAATGCAGTTTCATTCGGTGCATCAGATATTGAACAGTTATCATGGAAGCAAATACTTGATGGTTACTCATGCACAGAATGCGGCAGATGTACTTCAGCATGCCCGGCAAACACGGTTGGCAAAACACTTTCGCCTCGTAAAATCATAGTTGATATTAGAAAAAGAACAAAAGATAAAGCAGAATTGGTATTAGAGGGCGCCACCGAAGGTGAAATGTTTGGAAAAACTTTAGTACATGACTATATCTCCGATAAAGAACTCTGGCAATGTACAACCTGTATGGCCTGCGTTCAGGAATGTCCCGTAATGATTGAACATCTGGATTCAATTATTGATATGCGCAGGGATCTTGTTCTAACTGAATCCCAGTTTCCGGCCAATCTAAATAATGTTTTTAAGAGCCTTGAAACTAATTATACCCCCTGGGCTTTTAACCAGGCAGACCGGGCTGAATGGGCTGAAGGAATGAATATTAAAACATTAGCTGAAGACCGGAACGGGGAGATATTGTTCTGGGTAGGATGTGCCGGATCCTTTGATGCGAGGTATAAAAAAGTTACTCAGGCATTTGCAAAGTTAATGCAAAAAGCCAATATTGATTTCAGAATTCTTGGAACTGAGGAGAAATGTAACGGAGATACTGCACGGCGTCTGGGGAATGAATATCTAGCTCAAATGTTGATGAAGGAAAATATTGAAACGCTGAATAATTATGGAGTTAAGAAGATTGTTACCGCTTGCCCGCATTGTTTTAATTCATTGAAGAATGAGTACAAACAGTTTGGCGGCAACTATGAAGTTATTCATCATTCAGAGTTTATTGAAAATATGCTTAATACGGGAAAACTTGAATTAAAGGATGAAGCTGTCAATTCTAAAGTGACATATCATGACTCTTGTTATCTTGGTAGGTATAATTCTATTTATGATTCTCCCAGGAACACATTAAAGCAGATCAATGGTATTGATCTCATAGAAATGAAGAGAAATAAAAGTAAGGGATTCTGCTGTGGAGCAGGCGGCGGCAGAATGTTTCTGGAAGACGAGGAAGGCGGGAGAATTAATGAAGAGCGTACTTTAGAGGCGTTGTCAACCAGTTCAGATACTATAGCTTCTGCATGTCCTTTCTGTATGACAATGCTGACTGACGGAGTTAAACATTTTGATAAAACTGAGGAAGTTTCGGTAAAAGATATTGCAGAAATTGTTCTCAAATTTTCTATATAAACATTCACAAACTAAATTAGGAGGTACTATGAACAAATACGAAGAACTTTTGCAAGCAGTCAGAAATCTTGAAGTAGATTTTCAGAAATTCTATGTTAAAGGACAGGCTGCTGCAGGTACACGTTTACGCAAAGGTTTAAGTGATCTTAGAAAACTTGCTCAGGAAGCTCGCAAGGAAATCCAGGATACAAAAGCTCAGAGAAAGACTGAAAAAGCTTAATTCCTTTAACTAAAAATGTATTAGCAAAAGGGGTTGTACAATTACCTGGTGGTCACGAATCTTTCCGTGACCACCATCTTATTTTTAATCATGAATAAGAAATTATATACTTCTCTCATTCTTTTCTTCAGCTTCCAATTATACGGATTTCATGCTTTAGCCCAATATCGAGGTTCTCAGACTAATCAAGATTCGATAATTACAATAAGGATTGCAGTTTCCGGCGATCTGATGTGCCATTCGCCTCAGGTAAAAACTTCAACTGTAGCCCGGGATAGTTTTGATTTTTCCCCTTCTTTTCAATATATCAAACCATTCCTGCAGGATGCTGATTTTACAATAGGCAACCTGGAAACAATTACTGCCGGGAAAGAAAAAAAATATACTGGATACCCGTTTTTTAATTCTCCAGATCAATATTTACTAGATATAAAAAAGGCGGGATTTAGTTTTGTTACAACTTCCAATAATCATGCATTGGATAGGGGAGAGGCGGGAGTTCGGCGGACAATCGAAAAGCTTGTTGAATTAAATTTGAATTATACCGGAACTTTTATTTCTCAGCATGACCGTGACTCAATCAGGATAATTAATATTAAAGGGATAAAGACAGCAATCCTGTCATATTCTTATGGTACGAACGGGAACCCAATTCCGCGCGGAAAAAAGTATTTAATTAATTTAATAGATGAAAATCTTATAAGGCAAGATATCGTTAATGCCAGAAAATCCGGGGCTGATTTGGTTGTCGTCTATTATCATTTCGGTATAGAATATAAAAGAGAACCTATAGAATCGCAAATTGAATTAGTGAATAGGACAAAACAACTTGGTGCGGATATAATTTTAGGAGGTCATCCGCATGTAATTGAGCCAATGGACTATTTCAAAACCAAAAATGCAAAGCTAGATACTGGTTTTGTGATTTATTCGCTGGGTAATTTCATTTCATCTCAGAGGTGGAGATATTCTGATGCAGGTGTAATAATTTATTTGAATATTTCAAAGAATGTGAAAAATGATTCTATTTGGATTACATCTGTGGAATTTCTTCCTACCTGGGTATTTATGGGAAAGACAGAGTCAGGAAGTCATTTTACTATTCTTCCAGCTAAAGATTTTCTGAATTATAGATTTCTTAAAGACCCGGATATAGCAAAAATGAAAGAAGCTTTTGAAGACACCAAATACATTCTTCATAAATACAATTCTGCATTCCAATTAATCAAGCACTGATAAAGAAAACAATAGACGGTGATCACCTGGTATCTTTCTCCATTGAATTTTACCGCTATTAATTTCAGATATATCATTATTTTGTCTGATTAATTACAACGGAATCAATTTTAAGATGTTTAGATCAATAAGGGAATATTTCTCATCTCCGGTATTTATGGATGATCAGGAAAAAACCAATACTGCACGAATACTTTTTCTAGCATTGAAATTTTATTATTGCTTTTCCCTTTTTCTGCTTTTGGGCGATATATTTGTTTTCGTGCGCAAACTTGAAGTCCTTTTGTTTACGTTAATAATAATAGTTGTTCTTATAATAACTAATATTTTAGCCCATAAGGGAAAAATTCAAAAGGCAAGTTTATTACTTATTATTTTCTTATGGTGTTTCTATACACCCATTATTTGGTTTTCTGGTGGAATAAGCAGTTTAATTGCTATTTCATATTTAGTGCTTTCAATTCTAGCGGGGTTACTTCTAGGCAAAACAGCCGGACTTTATTCAGGGCTAACGAGTAGTCTCACCCTTCTAATAATGTATTTATTAGAATATTTTGGAATAAATACTCCCAAATATTTCCCATTACCTGCCAGGGCACTTCTTTTTGTCTGGCTATCAACATTTACTCTTGTAATCCCCATGATAGGTTTAGCAATACAAATACTAACGGAGTCTCTCATTATGGCCAGAAAAGAGGTTGAAGAACGTAAAGTTGTTGAGAGAGCTCTTCGTGAAAGCGAATCGCGTTTAAAAAGAGCCGAATTTGCATCAAAGTCTGGTAACTGGGAATATTATCTTGATTCGCGGAAAGTAATAGCCTCAGAAGGAGCTAAAGTACTTTATGATCTAAAAAAGGAATTAATCGATTATGAATCAATAAAATCAATTCCCTTACCAGAGTATAGACCTCTACTGGATAAAGCACTGAACAACCTGATAGAAAATAATGTTCCGTACGATATTGAATTTAAAATAAGATCCGAGGTCAGCGGACAGATAAAGGATATTCATTCTGTTGCTCAGTATGATAAGAAAAATAAAATTCTCTTTGGAGTTATTCAGGATATTACAGATCGAAAAATAACAGAAGATAACCTTAAAGCTAATGAAACACTTTTAAGCAATTTACTTGGAACTATACCAATACCTGTATTTTACAAGGATATAGAAGGTAAGTATATTGATGTAAATAATGCATTTATTTCACTATTTGGCTATTCAAGAAACCAGATAATCGGCAAAACAATATTTGATCTTTATCCACCAGATCTAGCAGCAATTTATTATGCAAAAGATGCAGAATTATATAAATCTGAAAGACCTCAGATATATGACTTTAATTTTATAGATACAAGAAACGTTGCACATCGTGTAATTTTTCATAAAGCTGTATATAAGAACAATCGAAACGAGCCAGCAGGTATGATAGGGGCAATTCTGGATATAACCGATCTCATTCACCTTTCGGAAAATGTTAGAAAACTTTCTACTGCTGTAGAACAGAGTCAATTATCAATCATAATTACAGACTATGAGGGTAATATTGAATATGTCAATACTTATTCCAGCCTGGTAACCGGATACAATAAGGAAGAACTGATTAACCACAATCCAAGAATCTTAAAATCCGGTGAAACTGCTTCCGAAGAATATCGCTTGATGTGGGCAAAACTCAATTCAGGCGAAAGCTGGAGAGGGGAGTTTCATAATAAAAAGAAAAACGGGGAATTATTCTGGGAGAATGCCATAATTTCACCAATAATAGATGATAGAGGAATTGTGACTCATTTCGTCGCAGTAAAAGAAGATATTACAGAAAAGAAAAAGATGCTGAATGAATTAATTACTACAAAAGATAAAGCGGAAGAAATGAGTCGGCTTAAAACCGCGATTCTGAATAATATGAGTCATGAGTTACGCACACCATTAATCGGTATACTTGGATTTGCTGAGATACTAGAATCAGAAATTGTTGACCCGAACCTAAAGAACATGGTTTCGATGATTCAGGCTGGAGGAAAAAGATTATCTGAAACTTTGAACCTGATATTGAATTTATCAAAAATCGAAGCTGAAAAATTAAGTATTGAGAACAATATTTTTAATATTGCAGAAGTAACCAGGCAGAGAGTTGCCAATTATGAGGGTGCTGCAAAAGTTAAAGGATTGTCTTTAAAAACGATTATAGAGAATGATTATATAAATGTAAATATAGATGAAAGGATTTACTCGCAGATTTTAGATAATCTAGTTAATAATGCCATCAAATTTACTAATGCTGGAGGAATAAAGGTATTTCTTGAAAATGAAATTAATAATATCAATGGGGAGCAGACGCATACGGTGGTTCTAAGAGTTGCAGATACAGGTATTGGATTAATAGAAGAAGATTTCAATATTATTTTTGAAGAATACAGGCAGGTAAGCGCAGGATTAAGCCGTTCATTTCAAGGTACAGGACTTGGATTAACGATAACCAAAAGATTTGTTGAAAAACTGGGCGGTAAGATTTCAGTAGATAGTAAACTAGGAGTGGGATCGACTTTTACAGTAATATTTAATTCAAATTTAAATAACAATTCACCCAAATAGAAAGATTAAGTATTTTGGTAATATAGGGCATAAATTCTTATTTTTACACAATTCCTGAGTACATTTCTTACTATATTATTATTCTTTAATTAAGTCTTTTAAGTATAACAAGGAGCTTTTTTTGAGCTATAAATTTACATTAATACCGGGAGATGGTATTGGCCCTGAAATAACAAAATCTGCTGTACAAGTGATAGAACAAGCAGGTGTTAAAATTGATTGGGAAATAACAGAAGCCGGACTTGATGCATTTAATAAATATAAGGATCCTCTTCCCCAGGAGACAATAGATTCAGTTGCAAGAAATAAAATTGCCTTGAAAGGACCTCTTACTACTCCAGTTGGAGTTAGTTTTAGGTCGGTTAATGTTGCACTAAGAAAAGAATTTGATTTGTATGTCAACAAAAGACCCGCAAAAACATACCAAGGAATCAGAACTCTTTATTTTGACCATATTGATATTATGATGTTTAGGGAGAATACAGAGGAATTTTATTCAGGTATCGAACATTATATTGATACACAGAGGTCAGCTGCTGAAACTATTGGTATAGTTACAAAACGGGGTTGTGAAAGGATTGTTCGATATGCCTTTGAGTATTCAAGAAAAAATAACAGGAAAAAAGTAACGGCTGTTCACAAAGCAAATATTATGAAATATACCGGCGGCATATTCCTCAAGGTAGCTCAGGAAATTGCAGCGGAATATCCTGAGATAGAATTTCAGGATAGGATTGTTGATAATATGGCAATGCAGATGGTAATGAATCCCTACCAATTTGATGTAATTGTTACGACAAATTTATTTGGTGATATTCTATCGGACCTTGCATCAGGACTTGTGGGAGGGTTAGGAATGGCTCCAGGAGCGAATATTGGCAGTGAAGTAGGAATATATGAAGCTGTTCATGGATCTGCCCCTGATATAGCAGGGAAGAATCTTGCAAACCCATGTGCTTTGCTCCTTGCCAGTGTTATGATGCTTGATGACATTGGTGAACATACAGCGGCGGGTAAAATAGAAAGAGCAGTTGCAGCAGTAGTTGCAGAAGGGAAAAAAGTGACGAAAGATATTAACCCTATTAATTATGTTAGTACAGACGAAATGACTGATGCTATACTTAGCAAGTTGGAGACTGCATGAAAAAGAACTCGGCCTTGTCAATGATCTTTCTTGTTGTTTTTGTGGATCTCCTTGGATTTGGTATTCTTATACCAATACTTCCAACCTTTGCTACAAATGTACTTGGAGTAAAAGAAGGCGCAATCGGAATCGCTATTGCTGTATATTCAGCTACCCAGTTCTTTTTCAATCCTGTATTCGGTGGTTTATCAGACAGGTACGGGCGTAGAAATATAATATTATATTGCCTACTTTTGAATGCATCCGGATATATCATTTTTGCATTCACTCATTCATATCTGCTTCTAATTCTATCAAGGGTTGTTGGTGGTATAGGGGGCAGCAGCATAGGTGTTGCCCAGGCATATATTGCCGATGTGACTTCTAAAGAAGACAGGGCTAAAGGTATGGGTCTTATGGGTATGGCCTTTGGTTTAGGTTTTGTCTTCGGGCCAATAATGGGAGGGATACTGTCTAAATTCAGTTATATGGCTACCGGTTTTGCAAGCGCTTCCTTTTCTATCCTAGCATTTTCTCTAAGCTATTTTCTTCTTCCTGAATCCCTTAAAAGGGATAGGGCACTTCCTCATATAAAAAGAAAAATATTCAATGTTGAGGGATTCAAGATATTACTCAACAATACTCCAGCACTACTCGTGATTGCTCTGTTTTTTATTCTTACTTTCTCAGTTGCTAATATTTACGGTACATTCGCTTTACTAGGTAGCAATCATTACCATTTTTCAAACATGCAGAACGGAATGATCTTTGGCATGATTGGACTGGTGAGCGCAATTGTCCAGGGAGGAATGATAGGCCGTCTTACTAAAAAATATTCTGATAATCAGCTAATCACTGTCGGATCTTTTTTAATGGCAGCCGGACTTGCATTGATTCCCAATGCCGGTAATTTAACCGGCGTACTTGTAGTTATAGTTATTCTATCCCTAGGTACGGGAACTCTTCAACCTGTGCTTTTAAGTCTAATATCTAAGGTAGCCCCGGAAAATGAGCAGGGAACCGTATTGAGTATTAATCAATCCTTTTCAGCTTTGGCAAGAGTTATGGGTCCATTATGGGGTGGGTTTTCGTTTGAGTATCTGGGATATAAATTTCCTTTTATAACCGGTGCATTATGCACTTTGCTGATTTTATTATTCAGCGTTTTTTATTTTAAGAAGCATATTATTTATCATAAGTCTGAAGAATTTATAGAGGTCTAAGCTCTGATGTGGAATATTGGAAAAATAAGTATTGATAAGGCAGTTCTTTTAGCGCCGATGGAAGATGTTACAGATATGTCATTCCGTCTGGTATGCAGGGAATTGGGAGCAGATGTTGTATATACAGAATTTGTTAATTGTGAAGGACTTGTTCGTTCAAATGAAAAAACTCACAAGAAGCTCAGAATAAGTGAGGATGAAAGACCAGTGGGTATTCAGATATATGGTGCCGGTATCAAATCTATGGTAGGAGCCGCAAAGATAGCTGAAGCAGAAAATCCTGATATAATTGATATAAATGCCGGATGCTGGATCAAGGGTGTAGTAGCATGCGGAGCCGGTGCCGGTTTACTTAAAGATCCTGTCTATATGGCGGATCTTGTTAAAAATGTTGTTGATAATGTTTCTATCCCGGTAACAGTAAAAACCAGATTAGGCATGGACAGTTCTAATATTAATATTCTTGATGTAGTGAAAAGACTTGAAGATGCCGGCGCTAAAGCATTAACTGTTCATTGCAGAACAAGAGTTCAGGGACACTCAGGTGAAGCAGATTGGACCTGGATCCCTAAAATCAAAGAAGTGGTTTCAATACCTATTGCATTGAACGGGAATATATTCTCTGCGCAGGATGTAAAAAGGGCATTTGAAGAAACAGGGGCTGATGCTGTTATGATTGCACGAGGCGCAATTGGCAATCCTTGGATATTTAAAGAAACAAAAGAAATTATGAGTAAGGGAGTCGTTGAGACGACAATAAATGAAGAACTGAGGATAAGTACAACACTTAGGCATTTAAAGCTTGCGTGCGACGTAAAGGGAGAGAAAAGAGCAGTGTTGGAGCATAGAAAATTCTATACTGGATATTTGAAGGGATTAAGAAACGCTTCCCAGGTTAGAAAGGAGTTGATGACTATTTGCGAATATAATGGTGTGGAAGATCTTCTGTTAAAATATCTTCAGGAATTATTAAACTACGGATGCGTTGTTTAATTCATGGATAAAAGCAATAATAAACGGTTAGCCGCAAGAATTATTTCCACTCTATTTGTTCCCCCATCGTTTACTCTTCTGTTATTTATTCTATTTGCTTTCACTATTGAAAATACTATTGAAAAGAGGATTGCACTAATTAGTGTTACTGCTGTTTTTGCATTTATATTGCCAATTCTTCTTTTTATTTATCTAAGGAAACAAGGAAAGATAGTTGATATTGATGCGACAGTGAAAGAAGAGAGGACATTCCCTTTTCTGATAGCAATAATATTTTATGTGGCGGGAATTTATTTACTGGTAAAGGCACAGGTAAACATTATCACAATCGCATTTTGGTTTTGTTACATTTCCAATACTGTTTTTGTTATTATAATTAATAAGTATTGGAAGATAAGCGCCCATATGATGGGGGCAGCAGGACCATTTGCTGCTATTTGCTTTGTGTTTGGCATAAATGCTCTACCATTCATAATAATTTTACTTATGATTGGATGGGCAAGGATTTATCTTAAATGTCATAATGTTTACCAGATACTTGCCGGGGGGACTTTAGGTTTTTCAAGCACAATAATCCAAATGCTAATAATAACAAAAATGTTTAATGCCTGATAAAAAGAAAATAATTAAACTCCTAAATGAAATTGCCGATATGATGGAATTTAAAGGGGAGAATCAGTTTAAGGTCGGTGCATTCAGAAACGGCGCAAACACTATTAGGAGCATAGAATCTTTTGATAGTATTGTAGAGGGGAAAAAACTAGGTGAAATTAAGGGAATTGGCAAGAGCCTGCAATCAGTAATCTATGAATTTACCGAAAACGGTAATTCTTCAGTTTATGATGAACTTAAAAGAGAATTCCCTGAAGGGATTGATGACCTTTTCAAAATCAAGGGAATGGGCCCCAAAAAAGTGCAGGTTCTTTATTCTGAATTAAAAATATCCAATATTACTCAACTGGAAGAAGCGGTCAGTCAGAATAAACTAAATGGATTAAAAGGTTTCACAGATACTCTGATAAACAGCCTGCCGGAAGAGATAAATAAGATCAGGGAAAATAAAAAATATATACTTATTAACAGAGCTCAGGAAGTAACAGATATTGTTATTCGTGAGATGAAATCTCTTAATTCAGTTATAAAAATTGAAACTACCGGTAACTTAAGAAGGGGAATGGAAACTATTTCAATTCTAACTTTTATTGCACTAATAAAAAAAGGAACCGATTTTCTAAAAGAAACAGTAACCAAATTTAATGCTGTAAATGAAGAAGGCGATATAATTATTTCTGGAATTGCAGAAATACCGGTTAAAATATTCTATTTTGATGAAAAGACAGACTATGACAGAGGGCTGGTTATAACTACAGGAAGCTTTGAATTCGTAAATAAGATATTTGGGCTAAAAGAACTTAAAGGGAATGATGAGTTAGAAATTTTCAAGAATGCCAAGATTCCATATGTTATACCAGAGATGAGAGAAGAGGAATTTCTCACGGTTAAGGATAAAAATCTGAAAGAGAATTCTGATTTGTCATTGAACCAGTTAAAAGGATTGCTTCATTGGCATACAACATATTCTGACGGAAGGGATACACTTGAATCTATGCTTACTGCAGCTGAGAAATTAAATTTTAATTTTGCTGCTGTCTGCGACCATAGTAAAGCAGCGGCATATGCGAACGGTTTGAAAGAAGAAAGAGTAAAGCTGCAAAGGGAAGAAATAGAAAAATTAAGAAGCAGGTTTAAACTGAATATTTTACAGGGTATAGAGTCA
>TBL_comb47_HYPODRAFT_10001497_pt1 | contig 30304 bp, 21 predicted proteins | sample TroBogypolimnion_40_FD_10682 | JGI IMG/M metagenome (IMG submission 10682) | reverse complement strand
TGAAACATTATAAAGATAAGAAAAACACGGATGTATATCGTCTGTTCTGTTGCGTGAGTTGTCAAAACAAAGAAACCGTATTTAGAACACGAGATGCTAATTCTGCCGTGAATATCAGGAAACTAACAAGGTCTTGGATGGAAACCCAAACAAGACCGAGTGAGTTTTGCTATAAGCAAGGTCTTTCACCTGTTTTAGAGAAATCGGGAAAAAGTAAGACAATCGTTGTTAAGACCACATTTGTGGAAGCACAACTTATTGATTTTACACCTATTTTGAATGCCGTGAAAATCGGCGTTTGAAATGTTAAAAGGTGTAAAAAAGTGGAAAGATATAATATACAATTTCATAAGATGATTTGTCGTATTTGATTTGAGACGTATATGTAATGTTATTGCAATTACATATTTGTCGCACAACTGTGAGAAACGAATTGTAAGTTAGTTTTTTATCCAAATATTTATGTTTGGACGTATGGTAGTATGGTTTACAAGAGACAATGAATTCCTCTATGGTGTGGTTGTAAACCCCTTTTTTGAAGGATATGCTATCCAATGTATAATGTTTTTCGTTTTTTAGACATATTGAATCTAGTAAACCGAAAAAAACTTCACTTGGAATGTGTTGTTTAAATATTTGGTTTGACATCTCTCTCTCTTTTAGAAAAAGATAACAAAATTATTTGAAAAAGAACAACATATTGCTTAATCTTCATAAAAAATATGTCAAAAAGTAGAATGAAGTTTCCGCAATACTTATGGGTAAGCGGTTTTACTCCCATGTTGGATAAGATTGTTAGTGAAGAGGGCAAGCTCGATTTCATCTTCATGAATGTCGTGAAAAACCGTTATATATTTACAAATATAAGGAATGATGTTGTATTTTTCATCCTCGCTCAACAGATCCGTTTTTTTCAAGAACAAAAAGTAATTGTCGAGTATGTCCATGACAGAATACCCCTTATCGTAAATTTCGTATATGAGTCGAATTGCAGCCTCTAGATTTTTCTCCTTAATAAGCTTTGTATATTCTTCAAAAGAACAGAAACTGATGTTCGAACAAAGTAAATGCGCGAGCGGCAGAGTTATTCTCTCATCGATCAATTTGAACTTCTCCATATAGTTGATCAATAGCTTGACAGTGTGATTTGATACGTTCACTATGAATTCTTCCGCATCGAGATCAATCACTATATTTTCCCGCGCTTTAATCTTGTTTAAAAGCGCAGTGATATTTTCTCTCTTGAGTGGTTTTATTTTGATGATTGTGAATCGAGATTGGAGGCTCTCAATCACCTTTTGGATGTTACTGCACGAAGAAATGAAATGGACGTTGTGACTGAATTTGTCTATGCAATTTCGAAATACTTGTTGGCTCTGTTCGTTTATGAAATCAATGTCGTCTAGGACAACAATCTTCTTTTTGTTTTTTATGACCGAACACGTTTGACAAAAGGTTTTGACGTCGGTCCTGTAGTAATTAATTCCCTGTTCTTTGAGACTGTTGATGTAGAGAACGTTTTCTCCGTAATCCGTCGAGCTATCTCTGTAATATTCTCGAATGAGCGCATTCAAAATTGATGTTTTGCCCGATGCCATGTCTCCACTGAACAATATGTTTAGGTTGTCCATTTGAATGAGGGTTTGAAGTATTTGTTGGATATCCTTGTCCATTCCAAAATCATCAAAGTAAACAGGGTGATATTTGTGAATGAACAATCGTTCTCGAAGTCCCATTTATTGTTATACGTAAAGAATTATTTAAGTAAATCTCTTACAATACTATTATTGATGGCAGAAACATATTACAGTGTATTGGGAGTCGAAGAAACTGCTACGCAGGACGAGATCAAGAAAGCTTACAGGTCCCTTTCTTTGAAGTGGCATCCGGACAGAAATAGCGATCCTGAAGCCCAAGGCAAATCACAAAAGATCAACGAAGCATACGAAAATTTAGGAGAGGAACAAAAGAGAAGGGAATACGATGCTTCGAGAAATGGCAGGAACCCCTTTTTTAGAATGCAGCCTGGAATGCACCCAGGAATGCACCCAGGAATGCATCCAGGAATGCACCCAGGGATGCCTCATGAAATGGACAATATATTCCAGGCATTTTTTGGCGGAGGCGGTATACCTGGTTTCAACATGTTCAATGGATCGCCAATCAACTTTGTCCAACAGGGCCTACAGAAACCAACCCCGATCATAATGAACATTGTGATATCGATTGACCAAGTGTATAACGGAGTAACTCTGCCAATCGAGATAGATCGATGGCTTATTGAAAACAATAATAAGGTGTTTGAACGCGAGACTGCCTACGTTACGATTCCAAAAGGTATTGATGATGGTGAAATAATTATTTTGAGAGATAAAGGGAACATCATAAATCAAAGCAATCGAGGAGACGTAAAAATATTCATCAAAGTTGAGCCGAGCCCAATATACCAACGAAGAGGTTTAGATTTGTTTATGACACAAAAAATTTCATTGAAGGATGCTCTCTGTGGATTCACGTTTGAACTTAATCACATAAACGGAAAAGTGTATACACTGAACAACAATGCCGGAACTATAGTTCAGCCCGAATACAAGAAAACAATTCCAAACATGGGGGTAACGAGAGATGATCATACTGGTAATTTAGTATTGACGTTCAACGTGGAATTTCCTACGACGTTGACTCCGGAGCAAATCAATACATTGAAAGAAACTTTATGAAAAAAACAACTTAAAGACAATCGACTGTATTTATATGGTGGGGGGTGGCGGATATGGCGCCCATTGAACTTAATTCGCGGTTCTGTTCATTAGGAAAATACCTGGGCGAGTCCTGTTATCAGTCAGGATATAATACAATTTAATGAGGTAATAGAACCTGGATCTTTAATATGTTTATAATGCCACACCACTACACTTGTAATCAATCGCGTATTGAAGCCTTTTCATCCACGAGGGTTTATTTTCGCCCGTAAGGGTTTATCATATCCACCAAGTACCGTGGAAGTTGCAATTAATATTGCTTATATTTCACCCCGATGTGGGTTTCGATTGATACAACGTGTTTAGCTCTTTTAGCTCAGTCGGTTAGAGCATTTGCTTTGTAAGCAAAAGGTCTTGTGTTCAATTCACAAAAGGAGCATTTCGCTTTTAGTCCTTTGGACATGACAATGTCCACTGGCCTGATTTTATGCGATTGTGTTATACTAGGTTGTTTAGAGAAAATCACTCAAAAATCTTGCCATTTTACAGCGGTTCGTATTTTATTTGCCGACCTATAATATTTTCAAAACGACGAATGAGTTGTATAATTATTTTTATTTTCTAAATAACAAGAAAATAAAAATGGTGTTGTTCTAAATCTTCATTTAGGAAAATTGGTGTTTCAAATGAGAAGGTATGTAAATTACGCGTTTTTATCCTTTCTTATTTCCTCGTCTGCTTCCGCAAAAGTTATATATCGATTCTTATCTTCGTCATATAAGACTAACCATAAGTTATTATAGCAATCAGTCATTGATAGTTTTACGACATTGTCAAACATATTACTTTTACTAATAACTTCTTTATGATATTTCTGTAAATTGTAACTTGGTATTTTTGCATTTATATGATAGATATGGTGATATTCTACATTACCAGTAAAATATTTCAACCAATATGGGATTTGAATAAACGAACTACCGTTTATGCCACTGTCTTTCACATTCCATGTTTCATTATTAACTATATAAGGTGGGTTATATGTATGCTGACAGTGAAATAACACAACTCCAAGGTTAGTAGCTATCCACATGACTATAAACCAATGTGCTAGTATAGAGTTTCTATATAAAATATAATTTAGATAAAATACACCAATATTATTGATTACTTGCTCTAAAAACCAATATAATTTAACATGCGTTTTACTAATTTTCCTGTATATTATTTTACTGAATGAAACCCGTTCTAATACGAAAAAATTCAACAAAGGTGCAAACATAAAGAATATTTCAGGTGTAATAAAAAAACAAGTTATATAACGCTTTACAACATTGAATTTTTTATATTGGGATAGTGTAAAATATACGTGTTCGTTGTATCGCCAATCATATTTATTCTCTGTATTCCCACTCGTTGCGTGATGTGTATCGTGTCTAAGACTCCAAGAAAGTGGTGTTTGAACAAAAAAACCTGATATTATTCCAATAACATTATTTAATGTTTTGCTTGGTGTATATGAATTGTGTCCACAATCATGAAAAATTATAAACGTCTTTAAATTCAACAATCCCAATAAAGGAACAGTAAAAACACTCAACCAACTATTTCTAAAGAACCAAAGTGAATAAAACGACGAACACATTAGAAAAGTATAAACTGATAAATCAATAAATGCGGACATATAAGATGATTTATATTTCATAAACAACTCAGTTTCGTTTATTGTTTTACTTGGAGAAATTGAAAGGATTGTTTCATTATTCATTTCTATACAACGAAATTTTATTTTCCCATCCCAATTCAAACGAATATTTTACACCCTTGAAGATTTACACCTTTTCTCGTTTGAGAACGCCCATTTTTACAGGGAAAAAAAACGAGAAAATAATGTAAAATCAATAGTTGCGCTTCCACTTATTGATTTACACACTTGATTTTTTATTTTGTCAGCGTTAAATCGTCCCATTTTAAATCTTCAAGGGTGTATATCAATTTCCTTCCCAAAACGCTTGATTGGTTCGTGTCTTATTCTTGTTAGTTTCAATGTCTAAAGTATAACAAAACGAGTGAAATCTTCCTCTTTTAGGAAATCCACTTGTTTGTAAAAAAATGGATTTTTTTACAAATGTATGTATATGTCTGGCAAACCGCGAAGAATAAGAAGCATCCAATCGTATGTGAATCATATCGACAACAACACATTTTCTGGACCGATGAAAATGGGAACTGGTCCAAGTGTAGGAGTAACGCGAAATTATTGGCAAAATTATCAAACCCAGTGCAACCAAGATCCAAACGCGGTGAAAAAGAGTTATGCGAATGTGGTCTTCTTGAACATAAATTCGTCACAGACGCCTGTCCCTTCGGGTTTCAAACAGTCGACAAACTACAACTACACTAACAACTGTTCCTCCAAAGTTGCATATTCCAATCCCAACCAAATGTTTAGGAACCACTTTTATGGTCCCAAATAATCAATTCATAAAAAAATATTTGTATACTTTTTTTTATAAATTTTGTGCAGGACAAGGAATAAACCCGTTCGGGTTATTGCTGTATTGACCAAGGGTCGTGTAACACGGAAAACATTTGTGAACAGTCGCCAAACGGTTTTTGGCGCGACGATTCGAAGTGCTAGAAGCGCCTACACCTCCGCCCCCAGGCGTGAACTTATTATACAAGTATGTTGGTCCGTTACAAGTTATATTCCCACCGGGATTGAATTTGGTGCTTCTTCTGCCGCCGACACCGAGATTTTTTTTGTATAGGAAACCATATTGGCCAAACCAATATTGGCCGTTTGAATTACTTCCAGAACCAAATGCGGACATTTATATATCGATATAATATTTTATTATTTACACCGACCAAAGAGAAAAATGAGACAAACCTTCTATACACCTTTGTTATCTTCCTCTTCAATAGTGTAAATGCACTCCAAAGGGCATTAGAATATTTCACAATTATACTTCTATAATGGTTATTCTATCTTTCGAGTCTTTCACCTGTTTGTAGCGAACGAACAAGATGTCCCGACGTTTTTTTACTGACAACGATTCAATTGATCTTATACAATTGGTTCGAACAATAATTGTTATTGCAAAATAAATCTCTGTTATCAAACATTGCTTTCAGGTCTTGTTGGAGTTTTATGTGTGAACTTGTTGTTACGTGAATCAATTCGTTTGACTTTAATTTACCTATGCCATGATGATGTGATATAGACCCCCCTAAATTTTTCATCGTTTCTCTCATTGCTTTTTCAAATTTGTGATAGATCTCAATTCCTTGTTCGGTTGTGTTATCAACGTCATTGTAAAACCCAAATGTAAAATAAACACAAACTCCTGTATTATATGTTTGACTGATTCGATAGCTTAAAAACGGGGTAGTTTGAATATATTTGTTCGATTCGTTTTTCAATGTCTGTTTAACCGAATCAGCCATTATTTGAATTTTGTCCCACTCTATAGATGTCTCAAATGTTTCACCGATGATTCGATAGTCCAATAAAAAATCACGAATATAAGCAATTGAATGTGTTAAATTATATCCAGCCTTACCGTTTTCGACGCCTCCAATTATCGCATTGTATTTTTTCGAGATTTGTTTAATTTCTTCGAACGTAAATTTATTTGATTTTTTAGTTCCTTCTATGGTGAGGGTACATGCAACCATTTTGTCGACATCAAACTTAAGGATGTTCAGTAAATAAAATTTTTTGATTTTATCGACAATTATATCAATAATGGATTTTTTTTCGGGCTTTAATGCTTGTCCAAATTTAAATTGCTCGTTGTCGACAAGCCGAATACTCGACGGTTTTAAATTGTTGTCATAAACATCTTTTAAAAATTGAATCCCGTCGCTCATATTGTAGAACAAAATAGAGTTGAAATACTTTTCATCTGGAAGTTTCTTAATATTAACTAATACATCAGTTATAATACCAAAATTTCCTTCGTGACCATAAAATGCGGTATTTAAATTAGGCCCATGTGAATGACGAACTGGGTATTTAACCTCAATTTTTTTTGAATAATCGTTTATATACCCAAAATCAATCACAATGTCCTCTATATTTCCATACATGTTACGTCTCATACCCGATGCATTTGTGCTGATCCATCCACCCAATGTGCTGAATTCATACGAATCTGGTTCGTGACCCATAGTATATCCTTGTTTATTTAGACATTCTTCAATTTCTTTACCAGATGCTCCGCTTTGTATGATAGCATAATTATTATTACGGTCTACCAACAATACATTATTAAAATATCGCATATCAACACTAATATAATACTCATTTTCATCTTTATTCGGAATTTGTAAACAACCTGTTACATTTGTCCCTCCGCCGAATGGTATCAGCTTATATTTGGTCGATTTATCCAAATGGATTAACTTATCATATAAAATCTCAATTTGCTCAGTAGTAGTTGGGTAAATCACCAAATCAACGCAATTTATTTTTAAGTAATCGCCATATTTTAACCGCCATATTTCATCTGCTCCCAATTGACCATGAGAATGTGAAAGTAAATCCTCGCCATTATGCGAATATCGAATTTCATTTTCGATTAGAATGGAAAGTAACTGGTTGTTCATTTTTTGTTTTGATTGTGTTTCTAATTCTAGCTGATGTGAACTCAAATCATTGGAACTACAAACTGACTTGAAAATCGATGGCGATAAGTTTGCAATCGAACATATGAACGGAATAAAGTTTAAAATACGTTTACTGCATATATCATAACGTTTTCCATATAGCATTATTATACCATCGCAACATACCGTAAAAAATGTGTCGCTAAATCCATACATGTGCTTGTTTAAAAAATCCAACATAGATACATTAAATATTATAATTCAGGATATATTTGTAATTTACTAAATCTTATTTTGAATATGATAACAAAAAATAAACAATTTATCCAGGATGTACACCCTTGAAGATTTAAAATGGGACGATAAATCGCCTACAAAATAAAAAATCAAGTGTGTAAATCAATAAGTTGTGCTTCCACAATTGTGGTCGTAACAACGATTGTCTTACTTTTTCCTGTTTTATCCAATACAGGTGAAAGACCTTGCTTTTTTGCTTCACTAAAAGTAAACTCGCTTGGTCTTGTTTGGGTTTCCATCCAAGACCTTGTTAGTTTCCTGATATTTACGGCAGAATTAGCATCTCGTGTTCTAAATACGGTTTCTTTGTTTTGACAACTCACGCAACAGAACAGACGATATACATCCGTGTTTTTCTTATCTTTATAATGTTTTAGTTCCTGACTACAATCGCAACATAGTTTGCTGGTATTGAACTCATTGATTGTTATAGTATCAAATCGTTTGTGGATTTGCTTTCGCAATCCTTTATTCATCGTAGGCATAAAATGTTTCATTTGTGTATCCCTACTCCAATTTCCATAACCAATTAGGATATTCGAACCGAATGTTTCTTGGATTTTATTCAGGAATGTATCTATGCTTTTCTTACCATAACTGTATTGACGGAATTTCATTTTCCTCCATACTTCTTGTTTGTAAAACTCCCCAACCTCTTTATTCAATTTGGTCTTTTCTACCAAATATCGTTTGAACTTTGCTATATCAACCGTCTTGCTATTTTCCAGCGATAAACGAGTTTCTTTTTCGGTTATTTTATATTTTTTCTTCATTTGTAATAGAATTCGTTGGTTTCGTTTCCCATAACTTTCTATTTTTCGCTGTTGTGCTGTATATTGTAATTTCTTACCATTCTCATCCATCATATACACCAACGATTTTTTGCCTGGATCGCATCCAACTACATTCCTATCACTCAATCCATCCAGTTGCTCTTTGGATAAATCCTCAATGTTATAAAAATCTTGCTCGGCAATCGTAGGAACACGAGTTCCCCATTTCTTATCTTTCAAATCTTTTCTAATAAATAACAAACTACATGAAACTCCGTCGGTTTGTATTTGATGGTGAAATTGGTAATGTGCGTTCTTGAATATTTTGTGATTGAGATTGAGAAAGTTATTCCAAACAACAGTTTGGTTTGCTGTTATGTTTTTCAACAATTCGCCTTTCTTGGAACTTTCAGGACAGAACAAACTAACCAAACACGCAGTATCCAAAATGATATGCTTTGGAACAATATTATTACGGAGTGGTAGCGGTTGAAACAATTTATGTTCGCCAGTTTCCAACACTTCATTCATATACAACATACCTTTCAAATAGTTCATAGGATTGACTTTGACATCATAATGAACTGACTTGATAATGTTGGATGGTAAAATGTTATGTAAATGAGTTGTTTTCCATGCATTGAATAACTCATCCGTTTCATCGTTCAACGAAAGAACCTGATGTTTGAATTTGAAAAGAGTTGATTTATCATCAGTTATATTGTTTGTTGTCTTATTTACAAAACGCAAAAAATGTTGGATAAACCGTTCTTGTGAGTTATTTGATAATGATGTATGTATTTGCGTTGCTAAATACGGTAGTAAATGAGGTTTGTTTTTCAAATTGGTTTTATCGTGGTTTAACAATGGTTGATATTCGGCAGTGTAAAAAGTCTCTAAACTTTCCAATAATCCAACATTTGCCATATGTCGTCCTCTCACATCACGAGTTCCTAAAACTTTCAAACAATACAAAATAAAAGTGTTATCAATGACAGGCAAATCCGTTTTATTGGAATAACAAGTGATGACATACAACCGAATAAATTGATAAACATGAATGACTAAATCATTCATTTCAAAAACCAAGTTGTTTATGACAGGTTGGACTAAATTACGGTTTTGTAAAATAGATTTGAGTGGTATTTTGAAAGTCTTGTAAGCGGACTTGTCAGTATTCCTAAACTCTTTGAATTCGTCTTTCAACTTCTTCTTCACCATCCTTATATACTTACTAAACATTTTATATTTAAGTGATTTGAACGCAATTATTCCTAAATATTAGTAGCTTCCAATATTTCGTTATTTGAAATGTCCTGCTTAGAAACTCTGTTTAGATATGCTTTTCGGTTATACTCTTTTTTTTTTTCTTTTGGGACGGTATAATTTGTTTTAGTTCTATAATCTTTTGATTTCTGTTTAATATCATCTTTGTGTAGTTCATAGAATTTCTTGCTTCTTTTAGGTGCGGTATATTTTTTGAGATGTTCTTTTGTTTCATTCAACTCATCCTGTAATTTTTTATTTTCTTCTTTCGTTTTGTTTAGTTCTGCTTCAATAACCTTAATTTTATTATTGACTTCGTTATCCATTGGTATTACTGTTATGTGAATATATTTATGTTTGTTTTCAACAAAAATATATTTTATCACTCAAAAATCGTCCCATTTTAAATCTTCAAGGATGTAAAAAGGCTACGTTTGATGTTGTCCCGTAAATGTTTGTATATTATTTTGTATTATTTTGTTTGAGTTTAACATTAATTTCGATAATTTGTTATCTTGAATGATCGATGAGTCATATGTTGTTAATTCTTGTTTTTTTGTTATATCGTATAACATGTTACCAGAAACAACAGATAGTTTTTTCATATTTATTATTTCTTGACTGAGAGGATTTGACAAATTGAACAAAATTGGTATTTCAATACTACTTAACGGAAATGTAAACTCATACATACTCCTTATATTCATATCGAAATAACAAATATTTAGTTTTAATTGTTTTCCTATACATTTGTTACTCCTATCTGTCAATTCGATGATTTCAGGGGTTTTTTGTTTGTTAAATAAAAAAGTGCTTATTAATTGATTTGAAGAGAATATATTAAATTTGTTATATTGTTTTAAATAATGTGCGTATGATTTATATTGTTCCTTATACATATATTTATACAGGCTACGATTTACTTTATACAGTGGTATTTGTTCATACATATTGTATTTCATATTACAAAGTTTTGAAATATTATCAGTTATATTTTGTTTTCTTCTGTCGTATGCTGTTAATTGGACTTGGTTTATATTTCCATTTGAATACTCAGGTATAAATGGTTGATTTAAAGTAATAGATGTCAATTCAAAACTATTACTACAATTGTATATTATACGCGGAATAAGATTTGCAATGGTTACGTTTGTTTGAATAAGTGGAATGTTAGTAGTATAAAACTGTTGTATATTTTCATAATTGTATTGAATGTTAATTTTATTGTGGTTTATTAAAAAATTATTGTTCTTTTCGGGAAGTATTTCAAAGAAATCCAATAATGGTTTATAAATTTCATATGGATTTATATTATACGAATGTTTAATAATCATATCTAAAATAAAGATATTGTTATATTCTGCTGAAGATCCGTCTGTGCAATAGTCTCTCCCGTCGATAGATTCAACCGGATAAAAAATGGGTATAGAAGACGAACATACAATTGCATTTAGATAGTTGTCGCAAGTTAATAAATTAAATGATATATAATTAATGTTATTATTTGAAAACCTATTGACGTTACCAGTCATAACTATCATTTTAGTTTGTGATGTCGAATAACATACATAAAATACATTGTTTAAATTTGGGGTTAACCAAGTGTAAAATTCATTTGTATTGAAATAATTTTTTGAATTATTAAAATTAAAATTTTTATAATTGGCTAATAAAAAAAGAATTAGCTGTTCTCTTTGAAATAGACCACCTGTCAAAATCAAATTTTTAATACAGTAAATCCCGGTGAATGGTGTTAAACTATTTGCACAATCCCCTACATCAACAAATATTTTTCTCAAATTATCAAAATCTAATACATCAAATAAAGCGTCTAAATATTCTAATGATTTTTTCTTACCGTATATTTCGTATAAAAACCTAGCTTTTAGTATAATGTCAACTGCGATAGTCCCAACAGATGAACCTATATAATAATGAAAGAGATATGGGTGATAAGTATCATTTTGTATGTGTTTGTGTAAAAATGTTAAACAAGTTATCATTGAAAATATTCCGCGGCAGCTTTCTCCTGAGATAGATATGCTTTGTATACTAATAGAATTTGTTTGTTGAACAAATCGTTTTATTTTTTCGTAATTGCCCATGTATACTGCAAATATTTTATAGTTTGATAACAAATATAAATTTCTCTGGTCAATAAATGATGACAAATATATATTTGACAGGATCGACTGGATTTGTTGGACAAGGACTTTTACATTATTTAACACATACAAAATTTAATGGTAAAATACATTTGGCAATACGCGAAAAGAGGGGTGAAACTGCAATTGAACGGTTTGAAAAAATTAAATTAAAATTTTCGGCATTGAATTTAGAAATATGCCCTATTCCAATTGTCGAATTACACAAACATAAAATCCCAGATATAACATGTATCATTAATTGTGCTGCTGCGATCGATTTTAATTTAGATATAAGAGATGCTTTACATCAAAATGTAGATGGGTTAAAATCATTAATTGCATTTAGTAACAATAATCAAAGTGTAACTAAATTTATACATATTAGCACTGCATATGTTTCGTCCAGTTTAACATCATTAATCCCAGAGGAGTTTATAAATTTAGATGTCATACACAAAGATGTAAATATTATTTATGAACAAATTCAATCTGGGAAATTAACATTTGAAGATTTAAAAAAAAAACATTATTTTCCTAACACATATTGTGCTACAAAATGTATAGCTGAAAAAATAATCGAACTTGAAATAGAGAAACAACACAAGGTCGATTATTCAATCATAAGGCCGTCTATAATTACAAATTCAATTTCTATACCGTATAATGGGTGGTTTCAGGGGTATGCTGCATCGAATGGGATATACACAATGATGCTTGAAAAATACCTACCTAGTTTAGTTATAAACGAAACTGTCCAATTAAATAATGTTCCTATTGATTATGTATGTTTAGTTATATACAATACTATATATAAAAACAAAATACAAATACAACACGCAGTCTTCGAAAACAGTCCATCATTTTTGAATAAAATTATATATTTCAATAAATACTTTTCTGTTGGCTTTTTCAGCGTCGTATATAAGACATTAGCTTATCGATTATATATATATTATTTGTTATTGTTGTTGAACATTCAATATTGTTTATGTATGAATTACAAACAAAGATTGCAAATTACGGTATTGTGTAAAAACATAATTAATTCGATGAATGGGGGTTTTTATACATTTCTAACAAACACATATAATTTTGACATTCGAGTTAAATATGATTTTTCAAGACCAACATACATCGACACGAATTTTAAATACTTCAAATCAGTTGTTAATTCATTAATTTTTAAACGACAATTATTTAAACTGCAAGATCCATCAAGACAATCTTATTTGAGTGTTGCATATAATGTATGGCATAAATATTTTTCCTTTATATTGAAAAATAATATATATTATGGGATACTGATGATTTATTCGTTGATTGCGAAATTCGTATTGAATAAAATGTATAAGAATGTGATTGTCGAAATGAATGATATGGATCGATGTATTTATCAAACAAAACCCATATTGATAGTATCAAATCATCTATCGCATATGGATACCGTAGTTTTGAAATATTTATTCTTGTCTCACAAATATTTAAAATTATACAACCCAATTGTGATTGCGACGGACGATTTCAAAAAGATATCCAGTCCTGTTATCCAACAGATGTTGGCTTACACAAATATTAAATATATCTCTCGCGATAACTTTGACAAAGAAGATTTCATACGTTTTTTGAATACATATGTATCGTCAAATACAAATATTTTGTTGTTTCCGGAAGGAACCAGAAGCAGAGACAAAACAATTTCGCAGTTTAAATCTGGTATATACAAATTAATGAAAACCCATATAGATTTTCAAGTGTTACCTATTTCAATTGCTTATTCGTATATTCCAGAAACATCAATGTTCATCGATCAAACAAAACATTTTAAATTATTTCAAAAAACAAATGGAATCTGTTGTGTCAGGCTAAATGATGTTATTCAAGCTCCAGATAGTATTACAGAAATTGAAAATATAGTCGTTCAAAATCATCATTACCTACAAAACAAGTATTATGATCAGTTATCTCTAAATTGCGACGACCCAAAACACAGATTTTTCAATCATATGCAATATATGAAATTTGAACGGAATGTAATCGAGTATGATACCAATATGAATCCTAAATTTCCAGTTTTGATTGACTCAAAACGAATATTATATCCGTTACACAAAGATTTAATAAATATCCACTACGATTTAGGACAACCTCTTATATTGGGTGAATATTCAATAAATGTGTTAGGCGATACAATCCCACAATTAAATCCAGAGTATGTATTGATAACGGGTGCGACTGGATTAATTGGAACGAATTTTATGAGGATGCTAATTTCGCAAAACAAGAATGAAAAATATTTAATAATTTCGCGGAATGTCAAACAAAACAAAATCGTTATGTTTGATAATATTGAATTTCATTTATTGAACGGGGATATAACTAACCTAAGTGGAATTGAAGATTATGAATTCAAACTATGGAGTATTAAAGAGGTTTATCACTTTGCAGGTATAGCATCTCACCACAAGAACGACACAATGATAAAAAATATGATTGAAACCAATATGAATGGAACTAAAAATATATGTGAGCTTGTTCAACTCAATCAAATCATACACAAGTCGTCATTAAAAGTGACATATATGTCAACTAGTGGCGTAGTTGTAAAAGGTGCGATACATTTTCCTTACTATAAATCGAAAATTGATGCAGAAGAACATATAATTCAACATGCGAAAGAACATAAATATCAATTAAATATTTTTCGTCCTTCGATAGTTGTTGGTGATGTTGACATTGAGCTTTTACAAAAATTACAAATTGAAATTACAACTCCAAAAGAAAATTTTTTCAATAAAATTAAAAACGGAAAACTAAAATTTTGTATGGATACAAATATTAATGCAATTACTTGCGACGAATTATTGAACTGTGTGTTTAAAGCAAAATATAAATCAATACAAATATACAATTGTTCTGGACTGAATTACAAATTAATTGACATTTTTAATCATTACAAACAAACTAATTTTTTTTACATGAACGCGTATATGATTGGATTTTTATACGCGATTACGCATTATGTGAACATATTACCTTCGTTGCATTATTATATGCGCATGGGTAAATGCGAATGGTCTATAGATACGTCAAAGTCTCGAAAGGATTTAGGATTTAGTCCAGTGACTATTATTTAGCAGTAATGTTGATTCTATTATATTGAACAATTTGACAATTTACTTTTATACATTTGAATGTTCAAAGGTATAAAAAATATCACAAAATAAAGAACGATTTTGCTCCACTTTTTCTAAAAGTGGATTAGGAGATCTTCCTCGTAGGAATGTCCGCCGAAACAATGTAAATTGAATTCTCCGTGATGACAATGTATTCGGTCCCGCTCTTGTAAAATTTCGCGATGCTAGATGTGTATTCCTCCTCGCTCTTGACGAGCAACTTCTCGCCATTTTCTTTGGCTCCAATCAGCGCCTTTTTGTCGAGCGACGACGTCCAATAATCGAGCAAAATGGGCTTGTCTTCGACAATCGACAGCTTCACCGCGTGCTTGAGAGTAACGTCCGTCGGCAATCGATAATTAAACTCAGCAACCGGTTTAATATCAGTATTTTTTACAAGTTCGGTCATTATTTTATATTATTCTAGGATTTTAGTCTTTAAATACTAATTATTTTATTATTTAAATACTAATTATTTTATTATTTAAATACAACAACTAATGTATACCACAATGAAACAAACGACGAATAAATTTTCGTTGAATGATCCAGACAATATAAACAACGAATTGGATGCAACTTCGAACCAAGCGATGGCAAAATACGCCGAGTTGGCGATAGAATACCTGAAATTCATTATAGACAACGTGCAAACAAAAAATCAAAAATATTCAAAGTTTGTAATTGTGCGAGGATTAGACACGATAACAAACGTCTTTACTAGTATTTTATATTACACGAAAGATATTGAAATTACGTATTTTCATTGTCAAAAATCATTTTATTATTATATAGAGTTCATTAGCCAAATATCGGAAGCAGAAAAGCTTTTCCTCCAGCTCAGTTCGAGAGACGCGTCGACTTACGTATACAAAAAGACGCTCTTCGACATCAACAATCTATCCAATGTTGCGCCGTGTTCGACCGAGACAAAGATGAAGTTCGATCAAATAACCGACGGCGTGAAACTACACAAACTCATCTTATTGAAGATAATAAATCACAAGGATTTCGACAACAAACATGCGATCAATCAATTTGAAGAAATTGCAACTGAAATAAAATCGATTGAAAAAACGACGACCAACTTAATAGACGTATTGTATGACAAAATACAGAATACAAACGAATTTCTCGAGACGGTGTTGTTGATTGTTAAAAACCCAGAAATGGTGAACGCCCTTGAAAAAAAAATATATCACGATGATTTTGAATCAAACTTGAACAGTAGTAATTTCGTAAATTGGTTTTTTAGTCCAATGTAACGGTGATGTTTTTTCTGCGTATCTTCTTTACTTTTTCCTTTGCAATTTGGACGTCCTTTACGTTTTTTTGACAAATACTCCTGTATTCTTTATACAGTATGTCTTTTAGAAATTCGTAAATCGAAATTAAAACGTCGTCGTCGCACTTGCCCACAATTAGAACACTGCCAGTCCTGAAAACCATGAACGAGACTTCGCTGATATTTGAATACAATTCTTTATTCCCAGACGATATCTGTGAACCCGTCTGGATCCCAACGTCGTGATTGTAGTAGAATTTACATTGGATACCCGGATACGAACAAGGATCGTATATGGCTTGGATATTGTATTTGTATCTCAAAATGTCGTAAAACGATTCGCGATTGATGTAGTAACCGCACTTGAAATTTGAATTGATCAACACGGTTTCATTGCAATTTGCCTTGTATTCTAGTTTCTCGTCAATGTGGGGCTGCAGCGTCTCCAACAACAATTGCAACACCAATTGATACATTTCCTCGTTTTGAACTCCGGGCATTTCCAGTTTGCCAGTATTAAACACCTTTGCGTGAAATTCTTTGAACGAACCATCGCATTTCATTCGAAATATCAATACGAAACAATTGTAAAACGCGCTCTTCTTCTTGCATCGATAACTTGTGAGGTCCTTCTTGGAAATTCCAATGCTGATCTTGCGAATGTCCTTGAATGTGATGCGTCCAGTTGGATTGTTGATACTCATGATAACGTGTTCCTCAAAATAGGATTCGGTCTTGAGTTTGTCCTGTATTAAATTCAATTCTTCCATCGTGGCAGAATTTAATTTAATTTGTTTTTTAACGACTCCGTTACATGGTTTCGCATAAGGTATAACGGGTATCTCCCAGAATATTTTTTTCAAGTCTATGTGCATGTTAAGGTAAGCAATCTTAGTCTTCGTTGATATATAAATGGCGGTTGATGTTGGAACAACCTCTGTCGAATGATCCGGAGTTGCAATTTCTTCGTCGGACGACGACGGAGAGTCGCAATTATAGCCAGACGACACGAAATTTGCCCACTCATCGTCTACGTTTAAGCAAGTCATGTATTTGTGTATATTTGTGCTATCATTATTATTTTTGTTTCAATTATTTTCTAATACATATAATATTATACGATGTATTCCGAACGAAGCAAAAGTATACCCATTAACATTAAGCAACCCGTAGTTAAAAAAATAACCCCCGAATATGGCCTGAAGCAAAATTTGTTCGATCCTTCGAAGAGCTCTCCTCCCAACGAATTTATGTTGAAGCTTCGAATGCGTTCTTCGTTGTATGATTCAACAACTCGAGTCGTTGTTCAAAAGTGTTGATAGTCGAGACAACGAATACAATATATGAATGTGATTGTCGGCATTTTCTGCGTGTATCAGGTTCTCCACAAAATTCAAAAATTCGGTGTTTGCTGGTTTTTGGATGATTTCGAATAATATAATTTAAAAAATCCTTAATTATATTTTTTTTGTCAATGTTGTATTGCACGCTAACGTTGTAAACATAGTTTCTTATTGTCTCGATGCCATCCTTTCTCTTTAGTTTCTCGATCAATGTTATCCAGACGTTGTCGTCGATGATTAAATCTTTATCGCTCGAGTTGAAATCTTGGTTCGACTGCATGAAATTGATCATACTTCGAATGTCGGACCTGTATAGTTTTTGAATACTCCCGAGAGACCTTTTCGTGTGATTCAAACCTTCTGCGATTGATATTTGATCTAGAAATTGAATTATGTCGTCCTTCGGCAGTTGGTTGAAGCGCAGACGGATGAATTCGTTTTGCAGCCCCTCGTCGATTTTGCTTATGTAGTTGCATATCAAACAAAAACGAACGGTGCTCGAGTAGTGCTGCAAGAGATAACGAAGGGCTTGTTGGGCGTTTTTGGTCATGTAGTCGACTTCGTCCAATATGACAAACTTCATTCCAGTTTGGAAGAGCGGCTTCGAGTTCACAAAAAAACTGATTTGGTTGCGAATAATGTCGATTCCTCTCTCGTCGGACGCATTCAAGTGGATCACAAGGTCCTTGTTCTTTTTACCTAGCTTGGTTTGATACGCATTTATGATGTTGATCACCGTAGTGGTTTTACCGGTTCCAGGTGGACCGTAGAACAATAGATTGGGAAAGTAGGATGTCTCGATGATGTTTGATAGAATTTTTTTGTTCAGCGGATCCAAGACGATTTCGTCGAACATGGTCGGTCTGTATTTTTCAACAAAGGGTATAAACTCCTTGCTATTGAGATTCATGGATATATGAAGAATGCGAATTGTGTTTAAATATTAAAAAATTTGAAATAAATATTTGGAACAACCAATAATACAATCAATATACAATGTCCGCATATCTCGAGCTAATCATCGGGCCCATGTTTTCGGGGAAAACCTCAAAGTTGTTGGAGATTTACAAACAGTGCATCTTTTGTGACATCCCGATCCTGATCGTGAATCACTCGATGGACACCAGATACGATGAGACTATGTTGTCTAGCCACGACAAAATAGTTGCACCCTGCATACGAACATTGGCCCTCATCGACGTATATGATCAAATGAAACAGGCCGATGTGATTTTGATCAACGAAGGGCAATTCTTCGAAGATCTCTACAAAGTCGTTGTAGATTTACTCAAAGAAAACAAAAAGGTATATGTCTGTGGTTTAGATGGAGACTTTGAGAGAAAAAAGATTGGCCAAATATTGGATTTGATTCCGCTTTGCGACAAAGTTACCAAGTTGACGTCGCTCTGTTCAATTTGTCGCGATGGAACCCCGGGCATATTTTCGATGCGGTTGACGGATGAGAAAAGTCAAATATTGGTTGGCGTCGACAATTACGTACCCGTTTGTAGGAGTTGTTTCTCTAAACATATTTGAAAACGACTTAGATTTGTCGCGCATATTGAATTAAATGGCGGAAGTGAAACAAAAAAGGGGACGCAAGGCCAAAACACAAGAACCAATTGAAACTGAAGAAAATGTCGTCGTAGAACAAGTAACACCGGCTAAAAAACGAGGACGCAAACCCAAGGGCGGGAAAATAATCCAACAAGTCGTCTCGGTAAACAATTCCAACGAAAACAAACCAAACGTTATATTGCACTTGAAATGTTCAATCAACGACATTCAATGTTATAGCGCCACGCAAACAAACGTAGAGAGTTTCAATTTTGAGACAAATAAAAGCGATTTGTCGTTTGAGACGATCAACCAACCAGAAGAAAATATCGAATTAAAATCGTGCTACGAAGATGATGAAGAAATCGAGTTTAAAGAGAAAGACGTGGAAAAGAACAAAGATATTGAAACAAAGGATATTTGGAAAAAGCTAAAAATACTAGAACATAATTTGCACGTAAATAACATAAGCGACAAGAAATCCGCTTGTTTTTGGTGCACGTGTGAATTTGACAACCCCCCTGTTTATATACCAAAGCACTATCTAAAGGAGACTTATCACGTATACGGTTGTTTTTGCAGTCCTGAATGTGCTGCGGCCCACTTGATGGAAGAAAACATCGATAGTTCGGCCAAATTTGAGAGATACCACTTGATAAATCACATCTATACCAAAGTGTATGACTACAAGAAAAACATAAAACCTGCTCCAAATCCGTATTATATGCTAGATAAATATTACGGTAACTTGAGTATACAGGAATACAGGGCGTTGCTAAGAAACGAGAGATTATTCCTTGTAGTGGACAAACCGCTGACGAGAGTTTTGCCCGAGCTTCATGAGGACAACGACGATTTCATTATCAACAACAAAATCATTCCGTCAAACACATATCAAATCAAAAAGAAACTCCAAAGAAAACAACAAAGTAAGAGCACGATCCTGAATGAAAAGTTTGGATTTTAACATAACGGGGGAACCCANACGGGGGAAACCCCCGTAAACCCCACCCCATACGGGGTTATAATAAATTATAAATCTATAATTTGTTATTTTTATTATTTTTATGGTAGCGCGGGAGTCTCCTCTTATAGAGGGGGTGTACGGGGGTTTCCCCCGTATGGGGTGTACGGGGGTTTCCCCCGTATTTAAAGGTTTTTCGTTTCGCCGCGAGCCTTTCGATCATTGTAATCGCGCATATTGTCGTCCAACCTAGAACGAAATTGTTTGTAAATTTCTTGGTTGATTGACTTTATTACCGGTGCCTTTTTTTCAGTGATTCCCAGGTAACTTCGTATGACCTTTAAATGGTCTCCGTCGTGTTCGTTTAGTTTTTCTCTCGAGATCTCTTCGGTGTAATCAGTTTGTCTCATTACGGTTTGGACTTTTTCTTCGAGGGTCTCCATATATGAATTTGCTAAATTAATTTTTAAATCATATTAAACGAATCATTGTATAGTAATATAATATCATGAATGACCTCGAATTCAATACTACTCCAATTATACTCGAATTGAGTCATTGTCTACAACTTGGTTTGAACAAGTTGTTGGCAGATTTCAAGGAAAACCATAAATTATACAAGGATACACATGATGGCGTAATGCAATTGCCCTGCGTGAGAATGTTATCCCAAGGGGGTATCTCAAATTCGAATGTTCAAGAAAAATCACATTTGGAGACGATTGAACGATTGACTCAACAGGTTATCGATTTGCAGGCTGAAATTGATCGATTGAAACAATCCCAAGTTGAAAAGGAGAATATTGTTTTGGAAATTCGAGATGAGACCGATGACAATACAGATACAGATACAGATACCGATACAGATACAGATACAGATGCCGATACCGATACAGATGTAGATGCTTATGCTAATACAGATGCCGATACAGATGCAGATTCCGCCAAGGATGTAGAAGAATTAAAAGTAGAGGAGGAGGAGTTAGGAGAGAAAAAAGTAGAGGAGGAGGAGTTAGGAGAGAAAAAGGTAGAGGTAGAGGAGTTAGAGGAGGTAGAGGAGTTAGAAGAGAAAAAAGTAGAGGTAGAGGAGGTAGAGGAGGTAGAGGAGGTAGAGGAGGTAGAGGAGTTAGAGGAGGTAGAGGAGGTAGAGGAGGTAGAAGAGAAAAAAGAAGAGGAATTAGAAGAAGAAGAGGAACTATTTGAGATTGAATTTGATGGCAAGTCCTACTGCACGAGTGATGAAAACAAGGGTATAATCTACGAATTGACCGCGGAAGGAGAGGTCGGCAAGAAAGTAGGATATTTGAAGGACGGAGAACCTTTTTTTTATTGAGGTAATATAGATAAATGACTTTGTGTGCACCTGCTATAATTTATTTGTTGTTTTCAATTACGCAGATCATTCTCGACACTTACAAGGGGCTTTACAACACGGTGGGTATGAAGATAATAGTGACAGTAATGGTAACACTCTTGTTGAATATTCTGTGTGAGCGAGGTTTAGGCGTTGTTTCTTGGATAATCGTGTTCATTCCTTTTATTCTCATGACGGTGATAGTAAGCATGTTGTTGTATGTATTTGGTCTCGATGTTGCAACTGGTTCAAAAAAGGGAAACGAATTACCTCCAAATGTGAAGCTTGATTCTCATGGCAATATCATCATCTACGACCCGTATTACACACCATTGTTGAATCCTGTTCGTTTCGATTCTCCAAATATAATTGTTCCAAAACCGATTACAAAACAAAACGCGGTGACTCCAATTTTCAATAGTAGCGACCCTGCCTACGTAAGTTAGTTGGAAAACAATATAAAAGTATTACTTGCAAAATGAATATTATGCACATCTTTTTTATGTCAATGGATGCTCTAATCAGCATTCTATTAATTAACGAATATATACGAGTGAAATATCCAGACCAACACACGAATTTCTGCGTCAACACGATGTTCAATGTAATTTATTATTTCAGCATGGCCCAGCTTGCGATTAGTAAACACATTACGGGATATTTCGGCAATGTTGATAAAGCCGAAGAAGTCGAATTTGTTTTGGACGGCGATGTTATTTATCTTACAAACAATGTCAAGGATGACAGCGATATTCCAGATGTTTATGATTTCGTCGTGTATACAGATGGGTCGAACATGAAAAAAATCGCGGACAAATATCCAGTTGATGTCATTTGCGAAGAAGCGTCATTTAAGTTTATTTTGACAGAATTGCATTTTGCAGACACGATTTTGAAGATTGATTTTAAACAAGGGAAAGATAATTATTACGCAGTTGGGAACGTGCTTCATACAAAATTCATTCGTTACCTACTGAAAAAACACTATGATTTGTATGTGTTGCCAGATGATTATAAGTTGAAGATTCTCGACCAATCTGTGAACAACGCCGAATTTGATGATGTGCATTTAATTGAGATTGGAAAGGATACCTATTCCACTTTTGAGAAAAGTGGAGCAAAATCCACTTTTCTCAAAAGTGGAGCAAAATCCACTTTTGAGAAAAGTGGAGCAAAATGATTATGTTATTGTTATACCAAAATGTATAACAATAAAAAATAGTATTTTCGAAAAAGTTGATTTTGCTCCACTTTTTTTAAAAGTGGATAAAGTGGAAGATTTAGTATTCCGGAGCATGTTTCTTGAACAAACATCCTTGAGAGCTTATTCCTTTCAATTCGGGAGTAACCACGTCTGGATTTTGGTTCGAACAATCGGTCATCCATATTTTGATAATACAGAAATTTTTCTTGGGAGAAATGGTAATTCCCGTCACATTGTTAACAAACCCACGTTGTTTGCTAACTGTGCCCCCTACGACGACATAACTTAACTCCTTCCATACCTTGTGCACAATTTTGTTTGAAATTTTGTATGAGAAACATCCGCCATTGCGGTTTTTAGGATCCTCCCACGTAGGCTTAATGCCATCGCGCATCATGAACAACATACAATTTTCAACAAGAATGCTAGGTAACGTCTCTGTCACGGCTATGGTTTCTTCAACTGTCGTAAAAGTATAAATCTTCATGTAACTTTTAATACTCCAGTCGGTGTTGTGTGGTAAGTGAGCCCAGAGCGTCCACTTGTCGGATAACAAATTGTGTTCCTCGGTTTGAGAAGGAGTTATTGTCATCGTAGTTGGTTGGGATACCATTTATTATATATCGTTCAATTTTTTTAAACCCTTTGATATTATAATGTTCAAAAGGTTGAAGATTTGGTCCACTATACCTTTTCCGCTTGCTTATGAAAGGTATAACCAAATCAACCTTTGTGAAAGGTTGAAGATTTGCTCCACTTTTTGAAAGTGGACGATTTGCTCCACTTTTTGAAAGTGGACGATTTGCTCCACTTTTTGAAAGGTTGAAGATTTGCTCCACTTTTTGAAAGTGGACGATTTGCTCCACTTTTTTTAAAAGCGGTGTAAAAGGATATAAATAAACCATCTATATAATTCATAAACATATGAAAACGGTCGAAATCGAAAAACGAATGTATGTTGTGGACGACGAAGAATTCAAAACGTTTGTAATTCAAAAATATTGCAATCTCAACATCTTAGAAAAGCTCGGTTTCTATGAACGCATAGTCGCCCTCTTGTGCGACATTTCGCAATTGATGAAGGTAACCAATTGTCTCGTCGCGAATCCTACTCACGGCGGATACGTTCCCATCAATTGTGCCAACGTCTTTGATACCGTTTACATTTCGAATGTATTGCAACGAGCAAATATCGATGCGAACCTAAAAGAAACAAATGTGATTCCATGCGATGACAACCAAAAACCAACCAATTTGATCGTGTTCGCCGAAAAGTATGTCGATTTGGACACTTCTCTCGTTCCCGATTTTTTATTAACCGAAACGAATTCGTCTTTGGTATATTACAAATCGTATAAACTCTCCGGCACGAACTTGTCTTTGCACATATCGAATCGCGAAAAGGACGACGAGTTTCAAAAGCATTTTGGTTATTGCATTCACGGAGACCAGTTGACGTACGACAACCTGATCAATTTGTGCATTATGGTGAAAAATGCGGGCCCACAGTTCGAAGACATGTTGAACAAAAATTTACATTTGGTCGACGAATGGTCCATTTTGGATACGGGGTCGACGGATGAAACGCTCGAGATAATTAATCGAGTTTTGGTGGGAAAAAAACGAGGTGCACTGTTTCAAGAGCCCTTCATCAATTTCCGCGACAGCCGAAATCGTCTCTTGGAGTTGGCGTCGAAGCGCTGCAAGTTCACATTGACGTTGGATGACACATATCGAATCGAGGGCAAACTCCGCGAATTTCTAAATGATGTTCGCGGCGATCAATTTTCCGATTCGTTCAGTCTTTATATAAAGAGCGACGACATGGAGTATTCGTCGAACCGAATCATAAAAACAAATCGAAACCTGAGATACAAGTATCGAATTCACGAAGTGATTGAAAACGACGACAACAACAACGTCATCATCCCAAATGACGACGCCTTCATTGACGATGGTCGATTTGAATACATGGAAGAGAGAACTATGAATCGCAAACAATTGGACCTCAAATTGCTCTTTGAGGAGCTCGAAGAGGATCCCGACAATCCCAGAACTCATTACTATCTCGCACAGACATACAATTTGTTGGGCGAACATGAAAAAGCATTTCAATATTTCATGGAGAGAATCAATCACACTAATCCCGGATTTCTGCAAGAGAAGATAGATGCCACATTCGAGGCCGCGAGACAAGCGAATTTCAGTCTCGGTAAACCGTGGCATATATGCGAGGAACTCTACTTGAAGGCCTACGAATTGGACAAAACGAGGCCCGATTCTCTGTATTTCCTGGGAATTCACTATTATCTTGAAGGCAGCAAACAAGTCGCATACAATTATTTCAAGAAAGGATTTGAGCTCGGTTACCCAGTTCATTGTCAATATGGATTGAAGCCCACACTGACGTATCATTTTTTGCCGAAATTTTTGACGGAACTTTGCTACGATATGGGAGATGTTGAGTTGGGCGAAAGAAGTGCTAAATTTTTCTTGGCGAACAATCCGTCGACGGCGGACGGATATCAAATCCAATTGTCGTGGCACAATATATTTGTCAACTTGAACAAGATGAAACTTGACGTGATGTTTGACGTGAGGACCGACAAACCGTTGTTGTGCTTTGTTGCCGATGGGGGGTTCGAGCCGTGGACTGGAGCGGACATTTTGACGAAGGGAGTTGGTGGATCCGAGACATATATCATCGAAATGGCGCGATACATTCAAAAACAGGGTTTTTACAAAGTTTCAGTCTTCTGCAATTGTCTCTCATCGAGTGTTTTTGAAGATGTAGATTATATTCCACTCAACTACTTTCAGCCGTTTGCGAGGAAGGTGAAGATCGACACTTGTATAATTAGTCGCTTCACGGAATACATTCCCGTTGCGATTCACGGACAAGTTGAGAATTTGTATCTCGTTTTGCACGATTTGACTCCGTCGGGGGTCGTGATTCCAATGTCGAGTAAACTGAAAAATATTTTTTGTTTGAGCGAATGGCATGTTGGTTATTTCTTGGAGCGGTTCCCGATGTTCAAAGACGTCACCGTCCCGTTTTACTATGGAATACGGGGATCATCCCCTACGGGGGGAAACCCCCCGTTAACCCCCACGATTGCCGGGGGACACCCCCCGTTAACCCCCACGATTGCCGGAGGACACCCCCCGTTAACCCCCACGATTACTGGAGGAACCGCCGCGATGACTTTAACCCCCGATGGCAGGGGAAACAAATATGGAGTTTCTACCATGACGTCACAAGGATCAATGATTCAATTGCCTGACCATATAGGCTCTGCCGCAGATGGGCCTACCCGTAAAGCGTCGGCCGGGGGCGAAGCCCCCATTGGGCAGAAGGTGAACGATGTGTTTCTCTCAACAGGGCAGAAGGTGAACGATGTGTTTCTCTCAACAGGGCAGAAGGTGAACGATTTATTTCTCTCAACAAGAGAGGAGGTTAACGGAGGTTTAGCCCCCGTATTCATTTATTCGTCATTTCCAAATCGCGGTCTCTTGCAGTTACTTCAAATGTGGCCGAAGATATTCAATCGATATCCAAGCGCGTCGTTGCATATATATGCGGATGTTGATGGTAAGTGGGTGAATTCCGTCGAAAAGAATATGATGATTCAAATACGACAATTGTTGAAAGAAATCAAGGCGCAAAACATAGTTTATCATGGTTGGGTGAGCAAACCCACGTTGGCAAAGGCGTGGGCCAGTGCGGACTATTGGTTGTATCCGTGCACGTTCATGGAGACGTTTTGTTTGACGGCGTTGGAGGCGGCGATATCCAAGACATTGTGCATAACCAACGGTCTTGCTGCTCTCCAGAATACAGTGGGAGACCGAGGGATTTGTGTTGAAGGCGATGCGACGACGCGCGAATGGCAAGAAAGTGCCCTAACTGCTTTGTTTTCGATCATGGAAAATAGGGAAATGAGAGAAAGACTTGTCGATAAAAATTATAAATGGGTGTTCAATTTGACATGGGAGAATCAAGCTCTCAAGCTTTCGAATGAATACTTTCTCAAAAACACAAAAACAGAAACCAAAAAAAGTCGAGAGATTGTAGATGGAGGTCTAAAAAATTGGACACACGATTTGCCACAAGGCCAAAACGCCAAAGAAACATTAGAGAAGGTGATTCGTTTTTTCGTAAACAACAATTCAAGTGAAAACCCAAAGGTGTTGGAAATAGGAACTTATGCGGGAACATCGCTGATTGAGATTTTGAAACAAATTCCAAATTCCGTGGGGACCGCAATTGACAAATGGGAGAGTTACGACGAACTTGATGAAACACAATTGATGAATCAAGACATTTTGAAAACCGATGAAATGCGCAAATCTCTCGATACCTTGAAAAACATCAAAGTCAATGGGATAGAACAATTGTTTTATGACAATGTCGCCACGGCCGGAATGCAGAATAGGGTTCGAGGAATCAAAGGCAATTCAAGTTCGGTTTTGTTGGATATGGTGAAACAGAATGTCACATATGATTTCATTTACGTGGACGGCAGTCACAAATGCTTGGATGTCGCATTGGATTTATTTTTGGCTTGGCAATTGTTGCGAGATGGCGGCATACTGGCAATTGACGATTATTTGTATAGTTTAGAAAAAAATTTGAACGTGAATGTGCTTGAATATCCGTTTCACGCAGTAAATCATTTCCTGGAAGCCCACAAAAACGAAATCGTAATTTTGGAAAAAGGATATCGGGTCTTCATTTTACGTTCCGCTTTGTAAAACAATAAAAAATAATAAATTGTGTTTTATTATTTTTACAAATCAACCTTTGGAAAAGGTTGAGCCAATTTGCATCGATTTTGCTCGCTTTTTTTAAAAGCGATTTGCATCGATTTTGCTCGCTTTTTTTAAAAGCGATTTGCTCCACTTTTTTAAAGTGGAAGATTTGCTCCACTTTTTTAAAGTGGAAGATTTGCTCGCTTTTTTAAAGTGGAAGATTTGCTCCACTTTTTTAAAGTGGAAGATTTGCTCCACTTTTTTAAAGTGGAAGATTTGCTCCACTTTTTTAAAGTGGATTTTGAAAGCGATAATCACGACAAAGCCAAAGGATCAGCGTATTTAGCAAGACGCACGCGAATCATTTACCATTGAGCGAAATAAATAATCACACGCATTTTTTTAGAATTTGCAGTATACTGGTTTACATTCATTTGAACTACATATGCCGTTCCAGCTGGTGCTGCTATTGGGTTTGTAAAAGTTCCAGAATAATTACTCGCACTGCCGCTCACAAAGGTGAGACCAGTTGATGTTGCCAATACAGTACTTGGGAATGCTACTACTTGTATTGTAAAAATGTATGGCGGTATTCCTGCAGTTAACGTTTGATCATCACTACAGATAAAATAACCAACAGGAATTGCATTTACGGGAAATGACTGTCCGCTACCGATATATGTTGTTCCAAAACTTGAAACATCACAAGTACCTGAGGTATATGTACTATTAAATGGAATGAGACTAAATGTGGTTATTGTAGATAAAGTAATCAAGCTTGATCCTTTGTATGTAATCTCACTCGTTCCCGTATTGTAGCTTAACAAATAAATATTCGATGTCGTAATAGTGTCATTTCGTATAGGTTTCACATAAAATGCGCTCGATGTCGCAGAATTTAATACTGCACCAGATGCATTTAAGATTATTGTATTTTGTTGTTGTGATTGTTGACCTGCTAGATTCCCAATCGCAACTGCATTTACTTGTTGTGAATTTTGACCAGCATTTGCACCAATCGCAATTGCACTTTGTTGTTGTGATTGTTGACCTGCTAGTTGACCAATCGCAACCGCAAAATTTTGTTGTGAATTTTGACCTGCTTGTTGACCAATCGCAATTGCAAGTTGTCCTTGATTAGTGACTCCCGCATCTCGGCCAATCGCAATTGCAGATTGACCTTGAATCGAATATCCTGCGCCATATGTTCCTCCACCGATGGCAATTGCAAATTGGCCTTGTTTTGTTTGACCTGCTTGATATCCAACTGCAATTGCTTGGGTTCCTTGTCCACTACCGCCTGCTTGTTGACCAATAGCAATTGCTTGGGTTCCTTGATAGGTGCTTCCTGCTAGATACCCGATTGCAATTGCAGATGTGCCTTGGTTTGCATAACCTGCTTGTTGTCCTATAGCAATTGCTTGTGTTCCTTGACTAGTGACACCCGCATCTTGGCCAATTGCAATTGCAGACTGACCTTGATTCGAATTTCCTGCGCCGTATGTTCCTCCGCCGATTGCAATTGCAAATTGGCCTTGATTTGTGTTTCCAGCTTTAAAACCAATAGCAATTGCTTGGGTTCCTTGACCACTACCGCCTGCTTGTTGACCGATCGCAATTGCATTTGTTCCTTGATTTGTTTGACCTGCTTGAGAACCTATCGCAATTGCGTTTTGACTTTGATCATAAGCGCCTGCCAGATACCCAATCGCAATTGCATTGCTTTGTTGTGAATTTTGACCAGCTTGATAACCAATAGCGATTGCACCACTCCCTTGATTAGTGACTCCCGCATCTTGACCAATTGCAATTGCAGATTGACCTTGATTCGAATTTCCTGCGCCATATGTTCCTCCGCCGATGGCAATTGCAAATTGGCCTTGATTTGTGTATCCGGCTTTTTGACCGATCGCAATTGCGTTTTGTCCTTGTGAAGTTAGACCTGCATTATATCCAATAGCAACCGCATAATTTTGTTGTGAATTATAACCAGCACCATTGCCGATAGCAACCGCATATTGTCCTTGTGAAAATTGACCAGCACTTGCACCAATCGCAACTGCATTTACTTGTTGTGAATTTTGACCTGCATTTAGACCAATAGCAATTGCGTTTTGTCCTTGTGATTGTTGACCTGCATATGCACCAATCGCAACCGCACTATTTTGTTGTGATTGTTGACCAGCACTTGTACCAATTGCAATTCCATTATATTGTTGTGAATATTGACCAGCTTGATAACCAATAGCGATTGCACCACTCCCTTGATTAGTGACTCCTGCATCTTGGCCAATTGCAATTGCAGACTGTCCTTGATTCGAATTTCCTGCGCCATATGTTCCTCCGCCGATGGCAATTGCATATTGACCTTGATTTGTGTATCCGGCTTTAAGACCAATCGCAATTGCTTGGGTTCCTTGTCCTGAGAAACCAGCAGTTTGACCAATCGCAATTGCATTTGGTTGTTGGTATTGTTGACCTGAATTTGTCCCAATCGCAATTGCATTTAAACTTTGATCATAAGCGCCTGCTTGATAACCAATCGAAATTGCACCAGATTGTTGTGATTGTTGACCTGCTTGTTGACCAATTGCAATTGCTTGGGTTCCTTGTGATTGTTGACCTGCATTTATTCCAATCGAAATTGCAGCAGATTGTTGATAAAATGCACCTGCCATTTGACCAATAGCTACTGCACCATTTTGTTGGCCAGTATAACCTGCTTGATAACCAATTGCGACGGCATATGGTTGTTGTAAAGTTTGACCTGCTTGATAACCGATTGCAATTGCGTTTAGACTTTGATCATAAGCGCCTGCTTGATAACCAATCGCAATTGCGGTTGATCCTTGATTAGATTGACCTGCTAGGTA
>TBL_comb47_HYPODRAFT_10001495_pt1 | contig 30319 bp, 19 predicted proteins | sample TroBogypolimnion_40_FD_10682 | JGI IMG/M metagenome (IMG submission 10682) | reverse complement strand
GCAGAGGAGAATCCCCGTGTCCGCTACCAGGCCGCGTTTGTCGGACTGCCCGACGACCATCCCTTCAACCACATGCGGGCCGGCGAGCCACCCACCCGGCGCAATCCATGGGCCCGCCTTTCATCCGCCGCCGCCACCGAGTTCCTCGCCCACCGCGTGGCGCAAGCGACCAAGCTGCCCGTCCTCAATACCTGGCAGGCGGAACAACTGGCCCCGGTCCGGAAATTCACCGTCGACGAACTTGCCGCCCGCGAAGGCCTTGCTCACCTCGACTTCCTGAAGATCGACATCGACGGTCAGGACCTCGAGGCGCTGCATTCCGCGGAAAAACTGATTCAGGAGAGCCCGGTCCTCGGCCTAGCCTTGGAGGTAAACTATTATGGCAGCAACCTGCCAACCGAGCATACCTTCCACAACACGGACCGGCTGATGCGTTCCTGGGGCTTCGACCTCTTTGGCATCACCGCCCGTACTTATTCAGCCAGCGCACTGCCCAACCGTTTTGTTTGGGACATGCCTGCCCAAGCCGTGTCGGGCCGGCCCTACCAGGGGGACGCGCTTTACCTGAGGGACGTCATCGGCCTCGAGGGCATGCCCGACCTGCCCGCTTTGTCCGCGGCCAAGCTGCTCAAGCTGGCCTGCCTCTTTGAAAATTTTTCCCTGCCCGACTTCGCCGCCGAGCTGGTGGCGAAGCACGGCACGGCCATGGGCCTCGATCCGGCGCCGGCGCTTGACCTGCTCACGCGCAGCCTGCGGCACGACGACGTCGACTACCAGGAACACCTGCGGCGTTTTCGGGAAAATCCCGCGAGCTTCTATCGGAGCGGTTCGATGTAGCCAAAGAACTTCGTTTTTACCCGCCCACAAAATTGAGCACCCCCGCCTTCCCCTGAAGTTTCGCCCCAAATGATCAACTCAGTCTCCGTCATCGGTCTCGGTAAACTTGGCGGCAGCATGGCTGCCGGCCTGGCTTCGCGCGGCCTCAATGTCATCGGCGTGGATGTCAACCGTCACGCCGTGGACGCCGTCAACGCCGGCCGTGCGCCCGTGCAGGAAACCGGCTTGGGCGAGATGATCGCCGCCAATCGTGAGCGCATCCGCGCGACCATGAGCACCGAGGAGGCCGTGCTCGGCAGCGACCTCAGCTTCGTCATCGTGCCGACGCCGAGCGATGAGCGCGGCGCGTTTACCCTGCAATACGCCTCCTTTGCCTTCAAGGCCCTTGGCCAGGCGCTGAAAAAGAAATCGGGTTATCACGTCATTGTGCTGACCAGCACGGTGCTGCCGGGAGCTCTTCGTCATGGCCTGCTGCCCATCCTTGAGAAGGAGTCCGGCAAGAAATGCGGGCCGGATTTCGGCCTCTGCTATAACCCCGAGTTCATCGCCCTCGGCAGCGTGATTCGCGATTTCCTCAACCCCGACTTCTACCTCCTCGGTGAGTTTGACCGGCGCTCCGGCGACCTGCTGGAAGAGGTTCATCATCGCGTCTCCCAGAACCACGCCCCGGTGAAACGCATGAGCTTGGAGAACGCCGAACTCGCGAAAATCGCCGTCAACAGCTACGTGACGATGAAGATCTCCTTCGCCAACATGCTGGCCGAGTTCTGCGAGCACCTGCCCGGCGGCGACGTGGACGTGGTCAGCGACGCCCTCGGCATGGATAAGCGGATCGGCCGTAAATACCTCACCGGCGGCTTCGGCTTCGGCGGGCCCTGTTTTCCCCGCGACAACGTCGCGCTAAATTTCATGGGCAAGTCGCTCGGCGTGGACACCCGCCTCCTCGCGGTGAACGACGACTACAACCGCAGCTTGTCTAAACGCTACGTTGACAAGCTCCAGCCCTGCCTGCCGAAGGGCGCGACGGTTGCAGTGCTCGGTCTCGCCTACAAACCCCTCTCCCATGTTATCGAGGAGTCCCCCGGCATTTATCTCTGCCGCGCGCTCTCCGAGGCCGGATACCGGGTCATCGGGCACGATAACCTGGCCGCACCCAACGCCGAGATCGCGCTCAAAATGGGAGCCCTGGTCACTGATTCGCTCGAGGAGGCGTTGAAGGACGCCGAGGTCGTGCTCGTGACCACGACCGACAAATGCTACACGAGCCTCACGGCTGACGTCCTGCTTCACAGCAGAAAATCCGTTACCGTCGTCGATTTTTGGCGCTGCCTCAAACACCTCTCCGCCGACCCCCGGATCCACTACTTGCCGATCGGCCTATGCGATAATGAGGTCGCCGCCACCACCGGACTTAAGCCGCTCTGGTCCTGACGCCTTGTGCCGCGTAAACTCTTTCTCGCTCCGGCTGGACCCTTGCGTAGGTTCATCGCATTTCTTCCCTTGCCCGTAGTCGCGGCCAGCTCTTGACGCCATGAATGTCTCATCATCCCCGACCAGCGGCGCCAGCCGCCCCGTCACGGGGAAAGGCGGCCCGGTCATCGGTTTCCGGCACATCGGCATGCTGGTCCTGCTCTGGCTTTTCGGCTCAATTGCTCTCCTGCTTTTCAGGCCGGGCTACGGCTTTCCTCCGTTTGAGCTGCTCGACAGCTGGATCTACACCAGCTACAAGTGGGACCTGAGAAACCAAATCGCGGACTTCGGCCCGACGTATTATGGGTCCCGCCTCTCTTGGATCCTGCCGGGCTCATTGCTCAACAGTTTCCTACCGCCGGTGCCGGCCGAGATTTGCTTTAAGCTGTTGTTTTCGGGGCTGTTTGCGACTGCGTGCGGGACCATCGTCTATCGGGCCGCCGGCCTGGCGGCTGCCCTGCTGGCAGTCACGCTGAGTTTGTTTACCCCGCAGATTATCGTCGCCCTCCATGCCGACTATACCGACACGCCCGTGATCGTGTATGCGGCATTGGTTCTCGCCTGTATCGTCGTGGCCCGCGATTCGCGCTATTGGGCGGCGTGGATTTTACTCGGTGGCTGCAGTTTCGCCTGCATGGCCGTCGCCAATCTGAGTTCCATTGGCAGCCCGGGCCTCGGCATCGCGGTCTTTCATCTGCTCTGGCTGCGCTGGAACTTCAAACGCCAGCTGGCCTGCGTCGGGCTCTATCTGCTGGCCGCGCTCGCGGTGCTTGGCGTCATCGGGTGGATCCATGTCCGGCTGGGCGGGCCGTTCCTGTTCATGAAGCCGCAGGTGGGCATGATGCTTTATTTCCACGGCCTGAAAACCAATCCTTGGACCGCCGCGAACTGGCAATGGCTCTATGGTGCGACCTGGCTGGTGTTGCCCTTTGGTACGCTGCTCTGGGGCATGAAAGTCTCGGTGGCCGCTTCAACCGGCGGCAGTGAAAACCGGCAGCTGGCCCGTGCCCTGACGGCCGCGCTGTTTGCCTCCTTGGTTTGGGCACTGATCATCCAGGTTAAAGGCGTCGGCACGCTGTTGCTCTATTATTATGCCTCATACCACCTTTGCTTTGCGCTGCCACTGCTGGCGGTCCTGTGCTGGCAGGGGACGGAACCCGCCAGGAGATCCGTGGTATGGACCGGCCTGCTGATTGTCGCACTTATTACATTCAGCTTTGTCGGCAAACCCCTCATTGGATGGAGTTCATTGGTTCCATTTCATCGGCTGGTTCGGACGCCAGAGTTCATCCCCCTGCTCGTGGCCGGACTTCTCCTTGTGCTCGGACTCTTGGGCTCGCTCAGGGTCTGGCCTGCAGCCATCCGGCGGGGCTGGCGCCCCGAGGTGTTGTTGATGGGCCTGGTCGCCTGTTCCACCTTCACCGGATTTCACGGTCACGAGATCTCCGATCGCCTCCGAGAAAGATACTCCCTTGTTTACAAGGCGTATCGGGTCATAGCCCGCGAATTCCCGCAGCGGAGCTATAACTTCTGGATTCATCCTGACGAGCGAAACGGCATCTCGCTGGCCTCGACCAAGCTTTGGGGCTATCGCGCGCTTACCGTTCAACCATTCCCAGAGCTGGGGCCGAAACGGTTCACCGACTTGACCGTCATCATTCCCTGTCCACCCGGCCGTGGGAACGAGATCGTGGCCACCGCGGCCAAGGTCCTCGCGAACGTGGGAGTTGATCTGACCGCCCCCCGCATCATCCCGGTGGCCGGTGCGGCCGGCCTGGGCTTCGATCTTGCCTGTTTTTCCATGCAAAAGATGGCCATCGATCCGAACCATCCGCCCGCTGGAATCAAGCCACCGGTCATGCTGATGGCTTTTCTGGCCGCGGGTGATTCCGCCTACACCCGCCGGCTTGGCCACGTGATCCACGACCCGACAAAAGTCAGGGTGCTCGATCTGTCGCCAGGCTATCCGGTCTTCAGCCCTTCCACACCGCTGGATCATCTGGCGACGCAATATCAACTGTGCCCCAATCCCGGCCAGACCCGCCATTTGTCGATTGTCACCGAGATGCCCATAGCCGGCAACTGCTTCTGCGGGGTTCAGGACCAGGAGTTCCGGCATATCATCGACCTCAAGCTGACGAAGCAGGGCCGGGAAGTGCACACTGTCAGTTTGCCGCCGGAATCGACCAGCCTGCGCGTGGTCTTCGAATGCCCGCAGGCGGCCTCCACCGCCCTGCCCACACACATTCTCATCTACGACATTCCCGAGTAGACCATCATGGCACCGCCTGCGGAGTCCACCCCGGTTGCATGGCAGCCTCCTTCCAATTCCCTCCTCTGGCAGGACGGTCTGTGGCGGTCCGCGACGGTCTCGCCAGTCTCCTACCCGGACGTCGCCAACGAGGTTTGTTTTCAGGTCGAGGACGGCAGCTACTGGTTCCGGCATCGGATGGACTGCCTTCTGGCCACTTTCGGGCATTTCCCGCCAGCCGGCACGATCTACGACATCGGCGGGGGCAATGGATTTGTCGCCCTTGCCCTGCAGACCGCCGGGCGGGAAGTTGCGCTGCTCGAGCCAGGTTCCGGGGCTCGAAACGCCCTCCGTCGCGGTGTGCGGCATGTGATTCAGGCCACGCTGGAGGATGCGTGTTTTCGGGGACATTCCCTGCCGGCCGCCGGTGCATTCGACGTCATCGAGCACATCGCCGATGATGCGGCTTTCCTCAGAAACATCCGGGAACAGCTGATCCCCGGCGGCCGGTTCTATTGCACTGTCCCGGCAGCCGCATCCCTTTGGTCCGAGGCGGATCTCCAAGCGGGGCATTATCGGCGCTACAGCCGCCGCACGCTTGGAGCGACGTTGGCCCAGGCTGGCTTCACCGTCGAGTTCGCCTCGTATTTCTTTGCTTGGCTTACTTTGCCCATCGCGGTGCTCCGCGCCCTGCCCTCGCGCCTTGGGCTGAGGAACCAGGCTTTCGCCGGCAATCCGGCGGCAATCCCGGCCGAACACCGGTTGCCCACCCGGTTCACCGGGCTGGTCAGCCGCGCCCAGGCATGGGAGCTCGACCGCCTGCGCACGCGCCGGCCACTCCCTTTCGGCACGAGCTTGCTTTGCGTGGCCCGGGCTAATGATTCTTAGTGACGCCGAGCCCGCTTCATGACCACCCCGCTTGAGTCCACCCGCCCGCTGCCGTCCGGTTTGTCCGTCGTTATCCCGGTCTACGGCAGCGCCGTCATCCTGCCGCAGCTCGTCAACCGGCTCGGCCCGGTGTTGTCGGCGACCGGTCGCGCGCATGAGCTGATCCTCGTCAACGACGGGAGCCCCGACGACAGCTGGCCGGTCATCCAACGCCTCGCCGCGCAGCATCCCTGGGTTCAGGGCGTCTGCCTGATGCGCAACTACGGCCAGCACAACGCCACCCTGGCCGGCATTCGGCGAGCTCGTTTTTCCATCACCGCCACCATGGACGATGACCTCCAACACCCGCCGGAGGAACTGCCCGGGCTGCTGGAGAGATTCACCGACGACTGCGACGTGATCTATGCCACGCCGGAACAGCAGCAGCACGGCTTGCTGCGCGATCTCTCGTCCCTCGTCACGAAGCTGGTGTTGCAAGGTGCCATGGGCGCCAACACCGCGCGCATGGTCGGCGCCTACCGCGTTTTTCGCACGAGCCTGCGCGACGCCTTTGCCACCTACAACAGTCCCTTCGTCAACATGGATGTCCTCCTGACCTGGGGCACCACCCGCTTCACCGCGGTGCGGGTCCGCCATGACGCCCGCGCCGCGGGAAAATCCAATTACACGTTTGGCATGCTGCTCCGACACACGGTGAACATGATGACCGGGTTTTCCGTCCTGCCGCTGCAGCTGGCCAGCATAGTCGGATTTGCCTTCGCGCTGTTCGGGTTCGTCGTGCTTGCCTACGTCCTGATGCGGTACCTGCTGACCGGCAGCAGCGTCGCTGGATTCCCTTTCCTGGCCTCGATCATTGCCATCTTTTCAGGTGCGCAGCTCTTCGCCCTGGGCGTCATTGGTGAGTACCTCGCCCGGATCCACTTCCGCACGATGGACAAGCCAGCGTATGCGATAGGAGATATCACCGAGGGGACGGGGCCATGACTTCTCCGGCTGCACCTGCCCAATTTCTTCCGTGGGACACGGACTTCTTCGGATTCCGCATCGGGCGGGTCTCTACCTCCCGTCTCACGCCGGAGTCTGTCGCGACCATCCTCCAATGGAACGATGCGCAGCGCATCCAATGTCTTTATTTCTCCGCTGATACGGCGTGCGGGCAGACCCACGCACTCGCGCATCAGGCTGGTTTCCAGTTTGTGGATCTGCGGGTCGAACTTTGCCGAAGGCTTGAGCCCATGGGTAAGCCCGCCATAAATACTGAACACATTCGAATTGGCACCCCCGGCGACCTTGCGCCCCTGCAGGCGATTGCGCGAATGTCCCACCATGACACCCGCTTTTTCAAGGACCGTCGTTTCCCGCTCGCGCGAGCTGAAGCGCTCTACGCCGAATGGATCCGCCGCGATCTTGAGTTGAATCAAGTCTTGGTGGTGACCCGGGACGAACCGATGCAAACGCCGGCGGGATACATCACTTGCCAGCTTGATTCCGCCACCCGCCTCGGACGAATCGGATTGATCGCCGTGGCAGAGGACCAACAGGGCAAAGGCCTGGGCCGGACTCTAGTGGAAGCCGGGCTGAACTTTTTCCGCGCCGCCCAATGTCCCGTCGTCAACGTGGCCACCCAGGCCTCAAACCTTCGCGCCCAACGGCTCTATCAGGCCGCGGGTTTCCGCAGTTGTGAATCCTCAGTTTGGTTTCATCGCTGGTCGTCGACGCCAGGAATAGTCCCGTGAAGCCCGGCGACCTGCCCTTCAACCGTTCCTCGCTCGCTGGACGCGAGTTGGAATACATCACTCAAACGATTGCGAACGGGCAGATCGCAGGCGACCAGACGTATTCCAAAAAATCCCACGCTCTGCTGGAGCAGACCCTTGGCACTAAACGCGCGCTCCTCACCACCTCGTGCACGCATGCGCTCGAGATGGCGGCGCTGCTCCTCGATCTCCAGCCGGGTGACGAGGTCATCGTCCCGTCCTTCACTTTTGTCTCCACCGCCAATGCCTTCGTACTGCGGGGGGCCAAGCCGGTGTTTTGCGATGTCCGCCCCGACACGCTGAACCTCGACGAGAGCAAGCTCGCCGCGCTTTTCACGTCACGCACCCGGGCCGTCGTCCCCGTTCATTACGCCGGCGTGGCGTGTGAGATGGATGCCATCAACGCCCTGGCTGCGCGCCATGGGGCAGTGGTGATCGAGGACAACGCCCATGGGCTATTCGGCAAATATAAGGGTCGCTGGCTGGGTACGCTTGGGGCCCTGGCTACTCAGAGCTTCCATGAGACGAAAAACATCACCTGCGGTGAAGGCGGGGCGCTGCTGGTAAACGATGCCAGTTACGCGGAGCGCGCCGAGATCATCCGCGAAAAGGGCACCAACCGCGCGCGCTTCTTCCGCGGCCAGATTGACAAGTATTCCTGGGTGGATCTCGGAAGCAGCTATGTGATGAGCGATGTGCTGGCGGCGTTCCTCTATGCCCAGCTTGAAGTCTGGCCGGCGATCCAGCGGCGGCGGCAGGCGATCTGGAACCGCTACCATGCGGCCCTTGCCAACTGGGCCCGCGCCCAGGGCGTGCGCCAGCCTATCGTACCCGCGCACTGCGACCAGGCCTGGCATATGTATTACCTCCTGCTGCCCTCGCTGGCTGCCCGCACCGCGCTTATCGCCCACCTCAAAGCCCGGGGAATTCTCGCGGTATTTCACTATCTGCCACTGCACCTTTCGGACTACGCGCGCCGTTGGGGCGGGAAGCCGGGAGACTGCCCGGCGACTGAAGAGGTTAGCGACCGACTGCTCCGGCTCCCGTTTTTCAACTCGATGACCCCTGACCAGCAAGACCGCGTCATCGCCAGCATTCAGGAGTTCGCCTGCGGCTAATAGACGGTCCGGCACCGGCGGGACCGATGCAGGACTTTACAACCGCCCGTTGCGTCGGCATGTCATTTTCCTTCGATGGCTTCACCGTCCACCTACCCAGCGCCCTACCTCACCGTCGTCGCCGCTTCGCGCAATGACGACCACGGTGGCGACCCGCTGGCCCGCACCCAGATTTTCATCAACATGTTTGCCCGGCAGTGCGAAAAATACCGCCTACCGGCCGAATTGATCCTGGTGGACTGGAATCCCGTGGCCGACCGGACGGGTCTGGCCGGCGTACTGCAACTGCCGGCGGAGGTCACCTACTGTCAGGCCCGTGTGATCACCGTGCCGGCCGTGCTGCACAACCGCCTGAAGTACGCCGACCGCCTGCCTTTTTTCCAGATGATCGCCAAGAATGCGGGCATCCGGCGCGCCCGCGGAAAGTTCATCCTGGCGACCAACATCGACATCATCTTCTCCGACGAGCTGATGCGCCATATCGCCCGCCAACAGCTGGACCCGTCAAAGATGCTGCGCGTGGACCGCTACGATATCCAGCGCGACATCCCACCCTCTTTCACCGTCGACCAGACCCTGAACTACGCCTGGACTCACCCCGTCCGCAGTAACCGCCGGATTGGACTGACCGATCTCACCAAGCACCTCTACGGCGACGACTCTTTCAAAAGGACCTGCGTGCCCGATCCAGCCGTCTGCGCCACGATGGAGGGGTTTCTCGTGGCGCGCGAAGGGGAAAGCTGGTCCGTGCGACCGCAACCCGCCGCCCCGGTCGATGACCTGCACCACAACGCCTGCGGCGACTTCACCCTGCTATCGCGCGAAGCATGGGCCGCGATCACGGCTTACGCCGAGTTTGCCGCCTATTCCTTCAATATCGATAGCTTGGGCGAGGCCGCCGCCCACTATGCAGGTTATGAGGAAGTTGCCCTGCTCCCGCCCTGCGTCTGCTTCCACATCGAGCACAGTCTCGGTTCGGGTTGGACGCCGGAGGGGGAGAATAAACTGTTTGCCCGGCTGGAGGAGAAGAAAATCCTGAATCCGGCCTGGGAAGTCCTGCACCCGATCATCGAAGGGATGCGTCTGCGTGAGCTGCCCGCCGCGCTGAACAGTCCCGCCTGGGGCCTGGCAGATCATGAACTGCCCGAAGAGCCTCTGATCTGCGGCAGGATCGCGGCCGGGCCGGTCCATCCGCGGCCCTACGTGACCCCAGCCAACCTGCCGGTCAGCGCCCTGAGGCCGGAATTCGATCTCGACCATCTCACCCAGATGAACCGGCTGATCTCCCACCGGCTGGCCAAACAGATCAGGGATCACCAGGAGACGATCAAGCGCTGCGAGGAATACTTGAAAGTCGTCGACCAAGACCGCGAGGACCGTCTCGCGGCGCTCATTGACTACGAGCGGCGGATGGAGAAAACCGTCGGGTTCCTGCATGAAGTTGAAAAGGACAGCGCCGAACGGCTCGAGCGGATCCACTTCTATCAGGAAAAGCTGAAACAGGCGTATGCCGACCATGCGCACAACGTGGCGTACATCGAGAAGATCCATGCCGAGATTGCCGCGCATGTGCAGGTCAGCGCCGAAAAGGACGCCATCATCGCCCACCTCAATGAGCAGCTGCGCGCGGCCACGGAACGCACGGCATCCGGGGCATGAGCTAATTCCGCACGGGCGTTGCCTCGACGCTCCATCGCTTCTCTCGGAATTCGACCAGCACCGCGTGGGCAGCCGGGTGAGATGGCGGACTTTACAAGGCACCCGCACCGCCCCACGTTTTTCCGATGGCGTCCCCGTCCTCCAGCAGCGATCCCTCCTCCAGCGCCGAGGTGTCCGCGCTGATCGCGCGGGTAGCCGTCGCCGAAACGGACCGCGCCGCCTGCATGGCGGCGCTGCAGAAAGACCAGGCTGACGCGCGCCAGGTGATCAATGACGTCCTCGCGAAACAGGTGGCGCTTGAGCGTTACACGCGGGAGGTCGAGCTGGAGCGTGACCAACACCGCCAGGCTTTCTTTGATACCCGGCAGAGGCTATTGGCCTTCCACGAGGACCTGGTCCGCAACGTCGCCTACATCAAGACGCTCCATGCCGAGGCCGACATGCTCAAACAGGCCAGTGTTGACCGCGAATCCTACATCAAGAGCCTGAACGAGCAGCTGGCGCGCCAGGCAAGCGGCGGCACGGGCCCGGACCTGGGCGAATTGTACCAAGCGCTGGCACCGCATACTCGCGACCTACGCCGCGTGCTGGTGGCCCAATACCATCCGCGTCTGCTGCCTTCCATCCTCTGCCTGGCTTCGCTGGGCATCAGCGTGGAAGTCCTCGGCAGTCCTCCCCCCCTCGCCGGCGTTCCCCGCGGCCCGGTGCATTTCTGGGCCGAGTCCCTCTGGGATTGGCTGGGCGGCATCAACAGCCTGTTCAACGAGCAAGGTTACCTTCTGGCCAATCCCGACGTGGGGACAGCCGTCGCCCGCGGCGACGTGCGCAGTGGTTCGGAGCACTACCTGAAATTCGGCCAATTTGAGGGTCGGGATGCAGGCGCAGTCCACTTTCGCGCCGGACTGGCGGACGCCGACGCCGTGTTTTTCGACAGCGCCGATGCGGGCCCGATCGTACCCTGTCTGTTCGGCCGGCTGCAGCCGCACCACCGGCTGTTCATCAGCAGCTGTTTTAATCCCGCCACCCTGTGGCTGCCGCCCGAAACGAGCCGGACGATCGTGTTCGGCGACCTGCTGCTCTGCCCGCAGCCACCGAGGGTTTGGATCGGGCCCTATGCCCCCTCCGCGTTGCCCGTAGCCCACCGGACCCCGCCCCACCCTGAGGAGATCTATCCGCCCACCCCACGCCAGCAGGCGCTCTGGCCTAAAATCTCGGTCGTCACGGTGAGTTTCAACCAAGGCGCTTACCTCGAGGAGACCATCCGCTCCGTCCTCGACCAGAACTATCCTAACCTGGAGTACATCGTCGTCGACGGCGGCTCGACGGACGGCTCCGTCGAAATCATCCGGAAATATTCGGACCGCCTCGCCTGGTGGGTCAGCGAAAAGGACGAGGGCCAGTCGCAGGCCTTGAACAAGGGTTTCGCCAAGAGCACCGGCACCATCCTGACGTGGCTGAACAGCGACGACCGGCTCGCGCCGGGCAGCCTCTTCACGGTGGCTCAGCAATTTCTCCTCCATGATCCCGACCTGGTGGCCGGCCGCTGTGCGCGCGTCACCGACCGGGAGCCGCAGCCGCACCACGTCCATCGCTCCGTCCTGACCTTCGGTCGGCTTCAACCCCTGCCGCTCGCGGAATTGCTCGACCTCGACCGCTGCTGGCTGCAGGGCTGGTTTTTCCACCAGCCGGAAGTCTTTTTCCACCGCCGGATCTTCGAACGCGCCGGCGGCAAACTGCGCGAGGACCTTTACTACAGCATGGACTACGACCTGTGGGTGCGCATGGCCAAGGCCGGGGCGAAGATCCTGCCGCTGCCCGAGATCCTCGCGATTTTCCGCGAGCACGGAAAACAAAAGACCGGCGGCGCGCATGTCCCCTACCTGCCGGAACTGCGGGCGGTCAATGCCGCCCACCAAGCATGATTTTCTTAACCGCGAATGGAGGCAAATGAACGCAAATAAGATACCGAATGACTTCAGTTGGGGAGAGGATCGTAGCGATTCGCGCCCATTCGCGTCCATTCGCGGTTCAACTCTGTCTTTCTCCGCCTGAGCCATGTCGTCCACTCCCGAAAATTTTCCCGCCTGGATCGCCGGGCTCCGCAAATGGCACGGCTGGCTGCAGCTCTCAGCCGAGCGGCCCTACATGCATGCGGAGGAGGAATACAACAGCTTCTACGGCGTGGCCGCCGTCGAGACGCGCGAGGGCGAGGGCTGCTGCAATTTGCTCGAAACCCAGCAGATCGACACGACCGGTCCGATGCTGGAAATCGGTTGCGGCACGGGCTATCTTTCCGTCGGACTGGCCCGGCACTATCCGGGTCCCGACTACCTTATCACGGACCCGTCCCCGACCTTCCTGCGGCTGACGCAGGGACAGTTCGGTCCCGATTTTGCCGGCACCACCCGTCGGCACTACGCCGTGTTCAATGCCGACGACACCGCCCTCCTGCCACCCGGCATGTTCTCGGTCATCGCGATGCGCTCCACGCTGCACCACATCCTGAAGGTGGAGGACTTCATCGCGGCCTGCGCGCGGGCGCTCCGTCCGGGCGGCGCCCTGGTCATGGGGGCCGAGCCCTGCGAATCCGGTTTTCTGCTCATGGCGGCGGTCGCCCAGTCCATTCCCAACGCGCTGAAGGCCGCCGGCGTCGAGATGCGGCCCGAATGGACCCACAAGCTCAACGATTTCACCGGCACGGTGCAGTTCTGCTGCAACCGCGACATCGACAAGACCCACGGCGAGGACAAACATTTCTTCAACCCGTACGAGCTGGCCCGCCTCGGTGAAACCCACGGGCTGAAATTGGAATTCCTGCCAACCGGGACCTTTCAGGATTTTGCCCCGCCCCACGGGAATGCCTTCCACTGCTTCAGCAGCTTTTTTCTGATGTACCTGCAATTCTGCATGCGGTTCGACGATGACTTCATGGCACAGATCCGCGAGCATCTCAGGCCGCAGCTGAAGTTCATCGACGATTGTCACCGCGCTCATCCCGGACCTGCGGTCAGCAGCATCTTCCTGTTCAAGAAGCCCCGCATCGGAGCCCTCTAAACCCAGATTTCGGGCAGCTGTTCGGACGGCGGGTTTGAACCTGGAGTCGGCTCGTTTTCAGCTGGCCTGTTGGATGCAACTCCTTCCTTTTGATCAGACTTCCATCGCTGGCTTGCAGCGGTCGCCCAACGTCGGTGAGCTTGACCCCCGGACTGTCACCCAGCGCTTTTCATGAGATACTTTTGCACGGCACTTGACCAAGACTCCCTCTCCCGCGGCGTTTCCCTCCACCGTTCCCTGTTGGACCACGCCGGTGATTTCGAGTTGGTGGTGCTCTGTCTGGATGAGTCGGTCTCAAACTTTCTGACGAAGAGCCGCCAGCCGCAGCTTCGCCTGCTTTCCGTGGCAGAGTTACTCCAGCACCACCCGCGCCTCGCGGCGGCGCAGGCTGACCGGACTCCGCGGGAGTTTCAGCTGACTTGCGTGCCCTGGCTGTTGCGCCACGTGTTGGCGGAGGTCCCGTCCGGCGCCTTGCTCACCTACCTCGACGCCAGTGTCTGCTTTTTCGCATCGCCCGACCCGGTATTTGACCAGATCGGCGGCGCCTCGGTTGCGATCCTGCCCTACCGGTTTCCTCCGGCGCTGGCCCAGCTCGAAATTCAGGGAAAATTCAGCGGCAGCTGGATCTCGCTGCGCCATGATGCCACCGGAGACGCCTGTGCGGCCGACTGGGCGGGGCAATGCGCCGAATGGTGCTTCCTGCTGTTCGAGCCGACCCGTTATGGCAGCCAGAAATACCTGGATGCCTGGCCGGAGCGGCACGCCGGGACCGTCATTCTCTCGCACCCGGGCGTAAATGTCGGGCCGTGGAACGTGAAGGGAGCCGCACTTACCGCCGGCAAACAGGGTCTACGCGTGCTCAAACGGCCGCTCATTTCCTACGATTTTCGCGACCTGGCCGACACGGGAGCAGGGCTGTACGACCCCGGCCTGCACGCCTACGACACCCCCCTGACCCCGGTGCTGCGCGAACAGGTCTACCTGCCCTATCTGCGCCGACTCCACCCCAGCCTGGCCGCCGGCGAAGCCGCGCCGGACCTCCTGCCCGCAAGCCACGTCAATGATCCCCGCCAACATCTCGCGGTTGGATTCCTCCTGGCAAAACTGGGACCGGCCGAGCGGGACCGGGGCCAGGCGCTGGCGGCCAGGGAAAAAATCCGCGTCACCGCCCGCGTGGCCGTGCAGGACGCCCACCACGAGACAAAGGAGGCGCAGGCCGCCACGAAACGCGCCCTCGACCGGATGGAGGAGGCAGACCGGGAACGCATCGCCGCCGAGCAAAGGGCCCTGGAAATCCACACGGCCAGCCTGAAAACCCTCGAATTCCTGCGGGCCGTCGAGAAGGACGCCGCCGACCGCCTCAAATCCATCAACTTCTACCAGGCCAAGCTCACCACCGCCTACGAAGATTTGGACCGCAACGTGAAGTACCTCAAGACGCTGGAAACCGAGCTCGCCGCCCACGTGAAGCTCGGCGCGGAACGCGACGCGACCATCGTACAGCTGCAGGAACAACTCGCCCGCCAGGCCGCCGCCATCCAGCCAACCCAGGAGGAGATCCGTCGCGAGATTGAGCCGTATGCGCGCAACCTGCGTCGCGTGATCATCGCCAAATACCACCCGGGACTGCAGTCCCATATCCTCTGGCTGATCGCCCTGGGAGCGCAGGTGGAAATCTTCGACAGCCCCGATTATTATCCCGAGGAACGTCGCGGCCTGGTCCGATTCTGGCGCGAGTCGCTGTGGGAGTGGCTCAGCCAGATTGAAAGCCTGTTCAACGAGAAGGCCTACCTCGCCGCCAATCCCGACGTGGGCCAGGCCGTGGCCCAAGGCCAGCTGAAGAGCGGCTGGGACCACTACATGATGTTCGGCCAGCGGGAGAACCGCAGCCCGGGCGCGCCCCGCTATTGCGCCGGCCTCGCCGAGTTTGACGCCGTCGCGTTCGACCATGCCGACGCAGCGGAGGTCCTACCCATCCTCGTGGGCCGGCTGCAGCCCCACCACAAGGTCTTCATCAGCAGTTTCGACCCCCGCAGCACCTGGCTGCCGCCCGACGCCGCCCGCAGCCAGTTGCTCGGCAACACGGTTTTTTGCTATCGTCCGCCCCAAGGGTGGCTGGGCCCCCGCGTGCCCACCAATGAACTGGGGATGAACTGGCCCCTTCCGCGGCATCAAGACATCTATCCCGCCACGCCGCCCCAGCCTTGCGAATGGCCCAAGATCTCGGTCGTCACCGTCAGTTACAACCAGGCCGAGTACCTGGAGGAGACCCTCCGCTCCGTGCTCGACCAGGAGTATCCCAACTTGGAGTACATCGTCGTCGACGGCGGATCCACCGACGGCTCGGTCGACATCATCCGCAAGTACGCCGACCGCCTCTCTTGGTGGGTCAGCGAAAAGGACGGCGGCCAGTCGGAGGCGCTCAACAAGGGTTTCGCGCGGGCCACCGGCCGCATCCTGACCTGGCTCAACAGCGACGATCGCCTCGCCCCTGGCAGCCTGTTCACCGTCGGGCAAACCTTCCTCTTGCATGACACGGACATGATTGTCGGCCGGTGCGCCCGGGTCATGGACCAGCAGGCCCTCCCGCGGCATATTCATCGCAGCACGCTGCCACTCGGCCGCATCGCGCCCCTGTCCCTCCACGAATTACTCGACCTCGGCAACTGCTGGCTGAAAGGCAATTTCTTCCACCAACCGGAGGTCTTTTTCACCCGCGAGCTCTTTGATCGCGCCGGAGGCAAGCTGCGCGAGGACCTCTATTACAGCATGGATTACGACCTCTGGGTGCGGATGGCCAAGGCCGGCGCCCGCATTCTCGCCCTGCCCGAGATCCTCGCGATTTTCCGCGAGCACGAAAAACAAAAGACCGGCGGCGCCCACGTCCCCTACCTGCCGGAACTGCAGGCGGTGAACGCCGCCCACCGAACTTGATTTTTTCAACCGCGAATGCACGCCAATGAACGCGAATATTTCCAATCTTCGAATCCTCGGATTTCTTTCTGTGCGTAATCGCGCTCATTCGCGTCCATGCGCGGTTCAGTCCTTTCTCGATCCTATTGAGTAAAATGCCACCCACTCCCGCCTTCGAAGCCTGGATCGAGAGTCTGCCCAAGTGGCATGGCTGGCTCCAGCTTTCGCCGGAGCGCGCCTACGCCCACGCGGAGGAGCAGTACGACAACCAATACGGCGTCGACGCCCCCAAGCCCGAGGACGGTGAAGGCCTGAGTGCGCTCCTGCAGCAGCACGCGGTCGACACCACGGGCCCGGCCTTGGAAATTGGCTGCGGCACGGGCCGCCTCTCCTTCGGGCTGGCGCGCCATTATCCCGGATCCGATCTCCTGCTCACTGACCCCTCGCCCACCTTCCTCCGGATCACCCAACAGCATGTTGGCACTCCGTCCAACCCGGGACCCCGCCTCCACTACGCGGTGCTCAACGGTGATGATCTGGCCAAGCTGCCGGCCGGGGTCTTTTCGCTGATCGCCATGCGCTCGACGCTGCACCACGTGCTGGACGTGCCGGCGTTCTTGGCCGCCTGCGCCCGGACCCTCCGCCCCAACGGCGCGCTCGTCCTCGGCGCCGAGCCCTGCGAAAGTGGCCACGTGCTGATGGCTTCAGTGGCCCAATTCATCGCCCCCGTGCTGGAAAACGCCGGTGTGACCCTCCAGCCGAAATGGCTCCAGCAGCTCCGGGTCTTCACCGATACGGTCAAATTTTACTGCCGGCGCGACCTCGACAAGGCGACCGCCGAGGACAAGCACCTGTTCCGGGTCTCCGAGCTGGCCGATCAAGGACGGGCCTGCGGCCTGCAGCTGCAGTTCTTCCCCAATGCGGCCTTCAGCGACTATGCGCCTCCTTACCTGACGGAATACGAGACCTTCAGCGTCTTTTTCCTGAACTATCTCCAATACTGCATGCTCTTTGACGCCGAGTTCCTGAAACACATCCGTCGCCACCTGAAGCCGCAGCTCAAGTTCTTGGACGACTGCTACCGCAGCCACGTGGGCCCGGTCGTCACCGGCGTCTTCCTCTTCACGAAAGTCCCCGGCGCGAGCCCCCGGTCATGACCCCCCCACCCGATCTTCGCCGCACCCCCGACCTGCCAAGGCGCGTGCTCTTCCTCAACGATGTGGGCTTTCAATACGGCGCCGGGGTCGCCCAGTCTCGTCAGCTCGAATGCATCATGGGCCTCGGCATCGAGGCGGGCGTCCTGAGCTGGGCCACGGGCAACATCCAGCTAGAAAACGTCGCCACCCGGGTGATCATCCCCGACCTCTGGCTGGGCATCCGTGAGGTCAACCACCTCGAGGGCGGAAAAACCCTTTCCGACGATGCCGTCGTGGCCGGCCTACTGATGGAGGTGGCGCGGTTCAACCCGGACGTCATCATCGTGGGCAACCTGCACGCCGCCCGCTGGCCGTTCCAACTGCTGCCCGCCCTGCGCGGCATTGGCTGCCGGGTGCTTGCATTCCTGCACGACGCCTATCTGTTCACCGGCCGCTGTGCCTACCCCGGGGACTGCACCCTTTACCTCACGGGTTGCAATGAGACCTGCCCCACCGCCACCCAATACCCGGCGCTCAAACCGGAGTTGATCGCGGGCGCCTGGCAGACCCGACGCGACCTGTTCGGCGGTCCCCAAGGCATCGAGGTCATCGCCAACAGCCTGTGGAGCAAAAAAATGTTCCAGACCGCGCTCCCGGCGGTCGGCCACATCGAGACGATTGAGCTGAGCGCCAACGAGGACGTGTTCAAGCCGGGCGACAAGTCGGCGGCGCGCCGGTTGCTCGGGCTCCCGGATGACAAGCCCATCGTACTGTGTGCCGCGGTCAATTTCCAGGAGGCGCGCAAAGGCGGCCGCCAGCTCCGGGCAATTGTGGAGGCGCTCAAGGACGAGGTAAAGTTTGCGGCGTTCGGCCACAACGCCGCGCAGGAAATCCCGGGAATGATCGGCCTCGGTTACCACCTGCAGGCCGACAAGCTCGCGCTGACCTACCAGGCGGCGGACATTTTCCTCAGCACCGCGACCGAGGAGGCGTTTGGCCAGACCGTCATGGAAGCCCAGCTCTGCGGCGTGCCCGTCGTGGCTTTCCAAGCCGGCGGCGTGGAGGAGATCGTGCGCAATGAGATCACCGGCAAGCTGGTCCGCAACGGTGACGCCGGCGAAGCGGTTGCGGCCATCCGCTTGATGCTGTCGGACACGCGCTTCATGGCATCCGCCCCGCCCTGGTCCCGGCGCTTCGCACTGGCCCGCTTCGCCATGTGGTGGCAGGAACAGCGCTGGCACATGTATCTCACCGGACGCGTGCTCGCGGGCACGGGCCATGTTCCGCCCACGCTGGCCTATCCGTTCGACGAAGTGCGGGACACCGCCGCCTTCCACGAGCACCACCCATCGTGGCCCGGCGCCGCCGCCTTCCTGACGGAGGAACACGCGCAGATTTTCGCGAAAACGGCCGAGCTGCCCGGCTGGCAGACGCCCGGGGACTCATTCAAGCTCTACGAAATGGCCTACCACGCGGGTGACGTGATCCTGGAGATCGGTACGTTTGGCGGACGGTCGGCGACGGTGGAATTGCGCGGCGCCTTGGCCAATCCAGCCCGCACGCAGCGCCCGCAATTCTACGGCATCGACATCCTCGACGACTCGATCACCCGCACCCGCCAGATCCTGGCCAACGAGATGCTCGGCCAGTATTGCCACCTGTTCCATGGCGTCCTGCGCGACTTCGTCGCGCGCTGGGCGATCACGCCGACGATGGTGTTCCTCGACGGCGACCACAGTTACGAGGGCTGCAGGGCCGACCTGGAAATCCTCAGCCGGTTCCTCAAGGTCGGCACCCCGATTTTGGTTCATGACTTTCTCAACACGGAAAACCAGACCGGGAAAATCGGCGTGCAGCGCGCGGCCTTGGAATGGGCTGCGGCCGGTCACGGGCGTTTCATGGGTTGTTTCGGCTGCTGCGCGCTGTATGTCACTCTCGACCACATGAAGTAACATGGCGCTGTTCCTCGCTCATACCGTCATCCTGCTTTGCGTCTCCTTTGGCGCCAGCCGGTCCCTGATCCGCGGCGCCCTCGATCGGATCATCGCCACGGTCCTGCTGGCCTGGGCCAACATCGTCGTTACGAGCCTGCTGCTCTCCTGCCTGCATCACCTCGGCTCGTCCGCGTGGTTTTTCCGGACGTCCCTCGTGATGGCCTTCGCCACCTGGCTCCTGCTGCGCCGGATCGCACCCGAACCCGCCCCGGGATCGGACGACGGGGCAAAATTGAGCCCGCTGCTCCTCGCGGCCTTCGTCCTGACCCTTGCGCCGCTCGCCTACATGAGTCTCCGGATCGCGGGCACCTATGTTCCGAACAATTACGACTCGCTCGCCTACCACCTGCCGCGCGCGATGTTTTATCTCGGGCAGGACTCCCTCGCCCACTTCGACACCGGGAATCCGCGCCAGATCTATTTTCCGTTCAACTACAACCTGCTCCAGCTTTTCACGCTCATCTATAGCCCGCCGCTGCAGTGCCTCAATTTCATCAACTTCGCTTCGTGGGCCGTCGCGGGGCTCGCCGTCTACCGCCTCGGCCGGCTCTGCGGCAACACCGCCAACTCCGTCTTGGTCGCCACCTGGCTCGCACTGACGTCGACCCAGATCTTCGCGCAAGCCACGGCCACCACCAACGACCTGCCCACCGGCGCGGGGCTGCTGTGCACCTTGGTTTTCATCCTGCGGTGGCGGCAGAACCGGCAAACCCGTGACGCGCTGCTGGCCGGGTTGGCGGCCGGCCTCACTGCCGGGGCCAAACTTACCGTCATCTTTTTTGGCCCGGCCGCCGGCCTCCTGGTGCTGGTGCTCGGCTGGCGGCACTGGCGGCGTGGCGAAATCCGCCCGATTTTCTCCGGGGTGCGTGCCTGGATTTTCCCCGGCCTCCTGGCCATCACCTTCGCCTCGCCGTTCGCCCTGATCAATCTCAAGGAGAAGGGCGAGTGGATCAACCAGACCTACAACTTCACCCTCAACCGGCCTTTTTCCTGGGCCAGCGCAGCCCAGACCAGCGAGGCCTATTTGGTGCAACTTTTCATCGAGCCTCTGCACCGGTTCACGTACGACCTGAAGTTCACCGCGCTGCTGAATGCGTGGGGACAGAAGACGTTTTTTCCGCACTGGAACGAGGCCTATGCCTTTTCCCCGCTCTATCTTTTCCCGCCCGACCTGAACGAGGACCATGTCTGGTATGGTTTCACCGGACCGTTCATCTTGCTCTGTGCGATCTTCTGTCTCGCCCGCGGGCGAAAATCCTTGGCGCCCTCTGCCTGGCTCGCCGCGCTGGGCCTCGGCTGGCTCGCGACTTATTTCCTCCTGAACAAGTGGTCGCTCTACAACCAGCGGTATTTTGTGCCTGCCATCCTGGTGATGAGCCCGTGTGTCGCCGCGGTGGCCGAGGCCGGCTGGCACAGTCCGCGCTTCTGGCGCGGGACGCGCACCGTGCTCCTTGCCCTGGCCGCCAGCTCCGTCTGGCTGGCGGGTATTTATCTGTTCAAGAACACCAGCCGGCCCTATGCGCCGCTCTGGGCCGGTACTCCCCCTCCGCCCGCGCTGCCCGCGCTTCCGCCGGTGATGGCCGAGCGCCTACCCGGCCAGCCACGCATCAACATCTACTCCACTGACGGCAACGAACGGATCTTCCTGCTGATGACGCAGGGACGCAACCAGCGCTTCACCTCCTTTGCGCAGACCCAACCGGATGCCTACAATGTTTTTTCCGAATGGGGCTTTCCGCGCAAAGTCGCCTACAGCAACATCGAGCAGCTGTCCTCGTTCACCATTGTGCCGGTTGCAGCCAAGCGCACCGCCGGCGTGGAATTTCTCGGCACCATCGGTTCGGGCGGGGCGGCCCTGGATTATTACGGCTTGGTGCCCCATCCCGAGCAGGCCGAGGCAAACGAGGGTAATCGGAATATTCTGGTCACATTGTATTACGCCCCGCGGAACCCGAACCGCTATATGTTCATGCGCGCCCGTGTAGTGGGACTGAATCCGGCCGACCATGCCCGACTCACGCTCGGCGTGGATTACGAGGATGGCAGCACCGCCACCCTGGCCACGTTCTCCACTTCCGGCGAAGCGCCGGCCCCGGTCACGCGGCCCTTCCACCGGTTTACCCTGCGGGTGGCCGACCAGGCTAGTGGGCAGGAGATCGGCGCCATCAACATTCCTTACCTCTTTCGGGACCAGCCACCCGAGATCGAGGCACCGGACAATCCCTCCCAAGTTTTCTCCGACGATCTAGTCGCCCCCGAGCCCAAGACCAACGTCGTCAGCCAGGGTCTGGCGTCCTCCGAGGGTCCGTACACCCAGTGGGACCTGCCGGTGATCCGCTGGGCCAAAGCCCCGGTCGTGCGACTGGAAATTCCCGCCACCAAGGACCTCGCGCTGCTCGATCTGACCTTCTCACTGCGCCTTCAGGCGCGGGATTCCGCGACGGTGGACGTCCTGTTGAACGGCCAGGTCGTGAAGTCCTATTCACCCAACGACCGCCACGCATGGCTGGATGACAAGCTGACCCTCGTGCCCCGGCCAGGGGTCAACGTCGTGGAGTTCCGCAACGTGGTGGCCGGCACCGAGCCGGACTGGCTGGACTACCTCGCGCGCTATCCGGACGTGAAGGCCTATCTCGACTCGCAGCATTACCCCTACGAAAAGGGTGCGGCGGAGCACTACGCCCTGTTCGGGCCGAAGGAGCACCGGCTGCTGATCAACAAGCGCCGGACAGAGTCCCTCCCGGAGTCCAGCCCGTATTACTACCTGTTCCGCACGCTGCGCCTGGACGGGTTCCGCAAGCCATGAGCACCCCGGCCCCAGCCCGCGCCGCGCGCAATGCCTACATCGACACGCTCCGCGGCTGGAGCATTTTCGGCGTGGTCTGCGTGCACTTCGCCGGGAGCTTTGTCACGACGGATCTCTATGCTTGGAGCCCGTCCTTCCACCTCGGCCTGGCGCTCAACCAGTTCTTTGGCTTCGCCGTCCCGCTGTTCGTGTTTCTTTCCGGCCTGCTGGCGGGCTCGTCCACCAAGGTGGTGACGCTGGGGGAATACTACCGGGGCCGGCTCTGGCGGGTGGGGTTTCCCTACCTGATCGTGAGCATCCTCTCGTTCTTCCTCCTGAATCACTCTGTCGAATGGCAGGCGCTGCCCACCCTGGCGACGCGCTTTACATGGCTGGCCCAGCGGCTGTTCCTCTACGGCGTCGAGCCCACGCTCTATTTTATCCCGCTCATCCTCCAGCTGTACGTGCTGCAGCCCGCACTTAAGGCGCTGCCCGGCTGGCTGAGCCGCCTGGTGCCGGGCCTCGGTGTGGAGCGCGCCGTGGTGGCGTTCACCGGTCTCCTGTTCGTCACGCACGTGGTCATCGGTCTCAAGTGCAACCGCGGCACGCTGGACTATTACACGTGGGGCCGGCCCAACGTCCTGTTCTGGATGTTCTACTTCTTTGCGGGCCTTCATTTCCGCAGCCTCACCGCGACGGTTTCGCGGCGCACCTTTGCGGTCGCGGCGGCGCTCCTGCTGCTGCTCGCGTGCGGCGCCATGGGGTGGAACGTGATCCACTTGCTCAACCGCACCGCGATGGGACCGCATTTCGAATTCAACCGGCTCGATTTCGCCTATGTGCGGCCGGAAATGATGATCTATGATCTCGCCATGGTGCTGGCGTTGGCTGCCGGCATCGGCCTGGGCCTAAGCCCGCGAGCCGGGCTCATGGCCTGGCTCGGGCGCTACACCCTCGAGATCTACCTCTGGCACATCTTGGTCCTGTACTTCGGCGCCTGGCGTTACGCAGAGGCGCTGGCGTCCTGCCGCCAGTTGCCGGAACTCATCGTGATCATCTGCCTCGCTGCAGCCGTGGTCATCGCCGGTGTCACCGACGGCTTGGGCCGGCTGCGGGCCTGGTTCCACCGCCACCGGGTCGTGGTGATCGAGGTGCCCGCTCAATCCGGATAGCGGCGGGACCGGATAATCCCGCGGCCGGTCTGGCGTCATAAATCGCTGTCGACATGGCGCGCCAAACGAGGCTCTTTGGTTGGCCTTAATCCCCTTCCGGCTTCCTCGTCCACGACCGCCCAATGGCCACTCTTAATCCCTTCGCCAACCCGAGAATTGCGATCACCATCCCCTGTTACCAGGAGGAGAAGACCATCGCGAAGGTCGTCACGGACTTCAAGGCCCAGCTCCCGGCGGCGATGGTGTATGTGTTCGACAACAACTGCACGGACCGCACCGCCGAATTTGCCAACGCCGCCGGCGCCACGGTCATCCGCGAAAAAAAGCAGGGCAAGGGCTACGTGGTCGCCACGCTCTTCGAGCTCGTGGATGCCGACATCATCGTCATGATTGACGGTGACGGCACCTACGACGCCACCGCCGTGCACCGGCTGCTGGCGCCCATCCTCGCCGGCGACGCCGACATGGTCGTCGCAGCCCGGCTGGAGCAGTATACCGACAAATCCTTCCGAAAGTTTCACGTGGCCGGCAACCAGATGGTGTGCAAGATCATCAACCGGATTTTCGGGTCGAATATCTCCGATATTTTCACGGGCTACCGCGCCTTCACCCGCGATTGTGCGCTGAACATCCCCATCACCTCGCGCGGCTTTGATGTCGAGACGGAGCTGACGGTGCAAAGCCTGTACCGTGGCATGGTGATTAAAGAGATCGAGGCGCCGTACGGCGAACGGCCCGCGGGCAGCTTCTCCAAGCTGAGGACCATCCCTGACGGCATCCGTGTGCTGCTCCGGCTATTCCTGCTGTTGCGGGCCTACAAGCCGCTCACGCTGTTCGGTTCCGTCGCCATCGCGCTGTTCCTGGTGACGCTGGGTTTCGGTGTTCTGCCACTGGTCGAGCTCGTCCAATATCATCGCGTGATCAGCCGCGCGTCGGCCATCCTCGCCCTCTCCGGCTTCATGCTGACCTGCCTGAGCCTGGCCCTCGGTCTGGTGCTCAGCTCTGTCAATCAGCGTTTCCTCGAGCTCGAGCGAGTCGTGATCAAGCGGATCAAGCGTTCCCCCCCGGCCTGAGGCCCAGCCTTCGCGCATGGCCGGCACCAAAGACTTTAACTCCCTCGACCTGTTCATCTGCCGCTGGCGCTCGCGCATCGTCCGACGCTTCATCCGGCCGGGCGCCCGCGTGATGGATTTCGGGTGCGGCCACCAGGCCCTGTTTCTTCGCTCGTTGTCGCAGCACATCAGCCAAGGCATCGGGGTGGATTACGATTCAGCCCCCTCCCGGCCGGCGCCGAACCTCGAGGTTCGGCAGTTCCACTTCAGAGATCGTTTCGAATTTCCCGATAGCGAGTTTGACGACGTCACCATCCTGGCCGTTCTCGAGCACATCCCGCCAGATCTCCTGGATCCGCTCTTCACGGAATTCCGCCGCATCCTGAAGGACGATGGCCGCATCCTGCTCACCACCCCTACCCCGGCTTCGCGCCCGTTGCTCGAATTCCTCGCCTTCAAGCTGAAGATCATCTCCGCGCCGGAGATCGCCGATCACAAACATTACTACAGCCGGGCCGACATCGAAAGCCTTGCCGCGGCCCATGGCCTGACCTGTGAGACCTACCGCACGTTCCAATTCGGCCTGAACAGCTTCGCCGCGTTAGCAAAGCAGCCATCGGCAAGCTGAGCAGGAATGAAGCTCCATTGTCTCCCCTCCTTTCTTTGCGTCAATCTCGCGACCGATAATCGGGTTTGATCAACCTCGGGTTAAGCATGGACCTCTTTCTCGCCCACTGTCTGCTGCTGATCTGGGCTTCGCTCGGGGCCGCGCGGATACTGGCTGCCCGCACGTCGGACCGGCTCCTCGCGGCGGCGCTGCTCGCATGGGGCAATATCGTGGTCACTAGCCTGGTTCTTTCCTGCCTGCACCGCCTCGGTGAGCCAACATGGTACTTGGGCGTCTCCTTGTTGCTCGCCGCTCTGACGATGCTCGCGGTGTGGAAGGTCCCACCCGCGATTGCGGTGCCGGCCTCCGCACCGGCTGAGTGTGGCATACCCAACGCCTGGCTCACGGCGGCGTTCCTCCTTGCGCTTGTGCCCCTGGCCGGGGCCAACACTTGGATCGCCTGGACCTACCAGCCGGGCGGCGATGACGCGCTCAGTTTTCACCTGCCCCGGGCCATGTATTACCTTGGTCAGGACAGCCTGGCGCATTTCGATACGGGCGATCTGCGGCAGACGAACCTCCCGTTCAACTTCAACCTGCTGCAGGCTTTCGGCCTGGTCTACGGCCCGCCGCTGCAGGTGCTGAATCTTTTCAGTCTCACGGCCTGGGCCGTCAGCGGCCTGGCGGTCTACCGACTCTGTCGCCAGTGGCCATGCGGCGTGAACGCCTCGCTGCTGACGACCTGGTTGGCGCTCACCGCGCCGCCCGTGCTTGCCGCGGCCTCCTCCGCGACGCCCGACCTGGCAGGCGCCGCGGCCCTCGCCAGCGCTGGCGTTTTTACATTGCAGTGGAAGCAGACGGCGCAGGTCCGTCATGGGCTGCTGGCTGGACTCGCTGGCGGACTTGCCGCGGGGAGCAGCTTGGGCCTATTTTTTCTCACGTCGGTCTTGTTGATCGGCGCCGCTTGGAAACTGCGGAAACAGTCCGGCATCACCCGTGCCTGGAGTCTGCCCGTCTTGTTCGCCATCGTCATCAGTGCGCCCTTTGCTGGCATCAATCTGGCGGAAACCGGAAAGCTGCTGGAGCCCAACTTGGTACTATCGCAGTGGCGACCGTCCGGCCTGCGGGAACTCCTGCCTGTATTGCTCATCCTGAGCCCGTGCGTGGCCGTACTCATCGAAGTCCTCGCGGCCGGCCCGCGGGCCCGACGCGCCACGGGCTGGACGCTCGGGCTGGCGGTGGCCCTGGCCGCCTCGTGGTCGGGCGCAACCGACCTGCTCGTCAACCCTGGGCGGCCGCTCGCAGCCCTATTACAGGGCGGCCTCGTGCCGGCGGGACTTCCCACCCTTCCGTTGCTCCTGGAATTCCGGCTCAAGGACCAGCCGCGGATTAACATCGATACCGACGGTGCCAATGAATGCATTTTCCCAATGATGGCCCAGGGACAGCACCAGCGCTTCACCTCGCACAGCCGGGTCGTTCCCGATGCTTATAACCTCATGTCGCGTGCGGAATTGTCGCGCGACGCATCCTATCTCAATGCCCGCGGGCTGCCCGCCTACACCCTCGTGCCCATTCCGGCCAAGCACAGCGCTGGGGTAGAATTTCTCGCCACCGTCGGCCGCGGGACGGACGCCCGCGACTATTTCGGTCTCGCCCCGCAGGCCGGTGAATCCAAGCCGTATGATTCCAACCGGAATCTGTTGGTAACCGTTGACTACGGTTCCCGGAACGCGATCCCGGCTCCCGACGCGCGCATCACGGTGGCAGGCCTGAATGCCACGGATCACGCGCGACTTGTCGTGATCCGGGAAAATGACGATGGCAGCACTGTCCCGCTTGCCACCTTCCGAGAAAATGGCACGGCCCACCTGTCGATCGGCCGGCCGTTCAACCGTCTCCTCTTCAAGGTCGTCGACGCCACCGACGGCGCTGAACTCGGCATCACAGCCCTTCCCTTTTCGCCGCCAGCGGCCGAAAACCGCCCGCCGATGGATCCCCTGCAACCCACCAGCACCAGCTCGATCTTTGTCGCCGACGCAATCGTGTCCCGAAACTTGAATGTCATTTCCTGCGAGGGTCTGCTGCCAGTCGAGGGCCCCTTTCCCCAGTGGCATCTACCCTACATCCGCTGGGCCAAGCAGCCTTCCGTCCGCCTCATAATCCCTCCCACCCCGCAGCTTGCCCGTCTCGTCGTTTCCTTCAGCGTGCAACCCCAATTGCGGCATGAGGCCGGACTGGACGTGCTATTTAACGGGAAACGTGTGGGGCACTATCAGCTCAAGGAGCGCACTGTCTGGCTGGATCAGACGCTGGAGCTGGTCCCACAGGCCGGTGAAAACGTGCTGGAATTCAATGATGCCACCTACGTGATGGAGCCGGACTGGACGGACTACCTCAAGCGAAACCCCGACGTGAAAGCTTTCCTCCAGACCAACAAAATCCCGTTCGAGGCGGGCGCCCGGGAACACTATGAAACCCACGGCCGTGCCGAGGGCCGCACGCTTCGGATGCGCCCGACAGACCGGCTAGAGCCGGCCCCCCAGTCCTACTACTTCATCTACCGCAGTATCCGTATTGAAGGCTTCAGGAGTCCATGAACCAGCCGAGTCCCGCCGCCACGTCGAACCGCACTGCCTGGATGGCACATGTCATACATGAGTCCAGATGGTATCGATTGATCGTCATGACCATGGCTCTGGGGGCCTTGGCCTTCGCCTGGGCCAACATGGCGTTCATTTCCCGCACTGATCCGTGGTACCGCAACACGGACATGAACATCCACAACATGGCCGATGCCTTGGCGATCAACTCCAGCCAATCACCCAATACGGTCGACCAGCCGGGTCTGCCTCTGAAGTTCCTCCTAGCCCTCGACTTTCGCGTGCGTCACTACTTGGGTCTGCTCCCCGTTTGGAACCTAAGGAAATTCGGAGCCAGCCCGAATCCCTTGCGCGAAATCGCCCCACTGATCCGCGCCGAAAGGGTGCACAGCCGGATACTAGTGCTGACATTTATTCTCGCTTCCGCGGTCTTCACCTACGCCGTCACCCGGGAAATGGACGCGGCCTGTCTCACGGTACTGCTGCTTTGCGGCAACTCCGGCCTGTTATTTCACGGCCAGCTGATCCGTCCTGAACTCCTGTGCGTGGGATTGGGCAACGTGCTCGGTCTGCTGTGCGTGTGGCAGGCCACTTGCGCCCGCTCCTGGCGGGCAAAGAATGCATGGCTCTTTGCCGCGGGCGTGCTCGGCGGACTAGCCACGTTCGAGAAACTACCGGGTGTATGTTATCTCGTCTTGATTTACGCGTGGTGTTGGCTGTCCGCCCTGCTGGCAGCGAGGCGGGAAGACTCCGGAACTTCCCCCCGTCCCTTAGGCCCGGTTTTCTGGCGCGGTCTCGGGCCGGCCGTCGCCGGCGTTTCCGTGCTGTGGCTGCTCTTTCAGCTGACAAACTACCAGGATGTGCTTGGTCCGGTGGTGGTGCAAAGACTCCGCACCGCCGCTGTCATTACCGGTTTGCTGCCGCTGGCGGCACTCTGGTTCGAACCCAACCGATTCGTTCGGTTCGTGTTGGATCGTGGCGAGGAACTGGCCGTATTGGCGGCCGGTGCACTCGCGACACTGCCACTCGGTTATCTCTTGTTACGCGGAGTTATGACGGAACCCGCTGCCTCAACCTACTTGGCACGGGTTTTGCATTTTCTGATCAATCCGGTTCCCACCGTGAATCTCTTTCTGTCCGCCAAGCCGGATGTCGGCAGGGAATTCATGGTGTTTCTCAGGGAGGCCCCAGTCCTCGTTGCCGGGGCCTTTACCGCGACCATCGCCGTTAGCATGCTGCGCGCCGTCCCGCTGCGGCTCAAGGCTCTGATATGCCTCCTGTTGATCGGATCACTTGGCCTGACCTTGCTGCTGTGTCGGAGATATTTCGCCGACCAATACAGCATTTTCCTGCATGTGCCGTTGCTTTTGGCTGTGGTGTTCAGCGTTTCCGGGTTTGGTATGTGGTGGCGCCAAAGCCACCCCGTAACCGGTGCGCACTGGACTAGGCCCCTGGTTCTCGCGGCTGCCATCGTTATCGCCCTGACGATTTATCCCCGATTGGAGCCGAAATATACCTTATATCGTGATGATGTTAGCCTGCCTGTGAGCGATCTCACTCTGACTTTCATTTTTGACCACGACGCCCACCCCCAAGCCTACCTGCAGATCATGAAGGAACATTATGGCACTCGGGCGGCTTTCACCAAGACCCTCGACCAATATCTTGCCAACCCAGCCAACCGCTATTGATCCTCCCTGTCTTCCTGATGCCCATTCGGCCGACACATTCTAATCCAGTCTTCCTAGCGTTTCCATAACCGCCGTTTTCTTTCATGACCGACAACAAAGTCCCGTTATGTTTCGTCCCAAAGAAACAGTTGGCCGACCGCATGCCCAACCCTGGTTTCTCGATTTTGCAGGAGCGACCAATCCATTCGAGCGACAGGAAATGGACTCCTCTGAAAATTGCACCCAGGTCATTCGCGGCGGCAAATGGCTCCTGAGCTATCTCCTCGTTCAGAAGACAAATTCTTGCTTTAGCTTAAGTAATGAACGCCGCTCAAGTCTCCTCCATTGAGCAGCACAACGTGGAGATCCGGCGCAACCGGGACGCGTGGCAGCGCAAGCCGATGCTGCGGACCATCTACCATGAGTTCTACCGGCTCATCGCTGCGCGGATCGACCCGGCCATCCCCGGCCCGGTGGTCGAGCTGGGCTCGGGCATGGGTCACATCAAGGAAGTCATTCCGAACTGCATCCTCACGGACTTGTTTCCCAACCCCTGGCTAAATCGCTTGGAGAATTGCTACCAGCTCAAGTTCGCCGACGGGGAGATTTCCCACCTCATCCTCTTCGATGTCTGGCACCATCTGCGCTATCCCGGCACCGCCCTCCGGGAATTTCACCGCGTTCTGGCTCCTGGAGGGCGCTTGATCATCTTCGACCCCGCGGCCAGCTGGATCGGGCGCTTCGTGTATCACTTCTTCCACCATGAGCCGGTGGCGGTGCGAGATCGGATCACGTGGGACGCTCCCGCCGGGTTTTCGGCCGCGGATGCGGACTACTACGCGGCCCAGGGCTCGGCGACCCGGCTCTTCTGGTGGGGCGAGGGGCACGATCATCTCGTGGGGTGGCGCATCCGCGAGCTAACGCCGGTCACATCCTTCAACTATTTCGCCTCAGGTGGATTCTCCGGCCCCCAGCTTGGCGGGCGCTTCCTGCACGGGCTGATGCGCGCCCTGGACTTTGTCGCCGCCCCGTTTCCACGGATCTTCGCCGCCCGCCTGCTGATCGTGCTCGAAAAGGAGCAGCCCTGAGGGGCGGCCGCCACCCCTTGCCCGGGGTTGATTTTGTCGGGTCATTTCGCGAGGATCGCGACGCATGCTGCTTTCCATCATCGTCCCCGTTTACAAGGAGGAGAAAAACGTCCCGGAGTTTCTCCGGCGGATGCGCGAGGTGCTGGCGGGCGTAACCGAGGACTACGAGATCATCTTCTCCCTCGACCCGTCGCCCGACCGCACCGAGGAGACCATCCTCGAGGCCCGCGAACAGGATGGTCGGGTCAAGCTGCTGAAATTCTCC
>TBL_comb47_HYPODRAFT_10001494_pt1 | contig 30323 bp, 23 predicted proteins | sample TroBogypolimnion_40_FD_10682 | JGI IMG/M metagenome (IMG submission 10682) | reverse complement strand
TAAACGCAACGAACAACCTACTATCGATACGCTATGAAATGTCCCTCCTGTAAGAATCCCCTGCGCGAGAAAGGCGCGGGCGGCATGATCCTCGACGTCTGTTACGGCGGTTGTGGCGGCATCTGGTTTGATGCCACGGAACTGGAGCGCGTGAGCGCGCGCGCCGCCACCACCTTGCACACGATCTGGAATATCCCGGTCACCAACGTGAAGCTCACCGAACCGCGTCTGTGCCCGCGGTGCCCGGACCAGGTGCTGGAACGCAAGTGGTTTTCGGAGTCAAAGCAGGTTGAGATCGACCAATGCGCCAAATGCGGCGGCATTTGGCTGGACGCCGGGGAGTTCACCCGGATCTACGACGAGATCAAGGGCGCCAAAGTGAGCTCGCCGCTCTGGGCCACCGCTATGGCGGAAGCCGCAGCCCTCGTGGAACAAAGGCCAGGAACCACAGGATAACCCACGCCATGTTCGAGTTCGTTTTCGATCTTCCGTTGGTGATCACCGGCCCGGCGATCCTCGGCTCGCTCTACCTCTTCGCTGTGGGCGGGTTAGTCGTCGTCCGCCGGCGCGTGCTGCCACATCTGCGCATCCAGGTGGCCGATTCGGAATTCGCCGGCGCCATGCTGCAATCGGTGATGGTGTTTTACGGACTGGCTGTGGCGCTGATCGCCATGAGCGTCTGGCAGACCTACTCGGATGTGTCGAAGATAGTGACCGGCGAGGCCAGTTCACTCAACGCGCTGTACCGCGACGTGACCAGTTATCCCGAGCCGATCCGCCGGGAGCTGCAAAACGAACTGCGGGCGTACACGGACCAGGTGATTCATCAGGCTTGGCCGTTGCAGCAGCGGGGACAAATTCCCACCGCGGGAATTGCGCACATGAGCCGCTTCCAAGCGGTGCTCGACAAATTCGAACCCGGGACCGAGGGCCAGAAACTGCTCCACGGAGAGACCCTCCGCGCGTACAACCAGATGATCCAGGCCCGCCGGCTGCGGCTGGATGCCGTGACGACCGGCCTGCCGGCCATCATGTGGGCGGTAGTGGTCTTCGGTGCTTTGATCGGCCTAAGCGCCGCTTTCTTCTTTAAGGTTGAAGATGCGCGACTGCACGGAGTTCAGGTCCTCCTGCTGGCGACCTTTATCGGGCTGGTCATGTTCATGATCTTCGCCCTCGACCGGCCGTTTCGCGGCGACCTGGGACTGCGAGCCGACCCCTACCAACTGGTGTTTGACCAATTGATGAGCGTTAGCCCATGACGGACCGAACCACTCCCGCAATATCGAAAGGACCCCTTTATGAAATTCATTCCCAAACGTAACCGCGTGGCCGCCGTGGTTGGCTGCGGACTGGTGGCGGCATGGGTTGGCGCGCTGAACGCCCGCGCACAGTCGGAGGAATCCGAACCGGCGCCGGCCCGCGGCCAGTTTGAAGCCGCGCCGCTGCCAACCCCGGAGCAGCCGTTTCTGGTCCCCGACGTGCCCCAATCCTTCGTGGATGGGAGCCAGGTCAAGGAGCGATGGTTTACCCTCAAGTTCGGAGCCGCGGCGGTGTTTGACTACACGGCGTTTACCCAGGATGCCGCCAGCCTCTCGCAAGTCGGCCGGCAAAGCGATGAGTGGCAGGTGCGCGACCTGCGGTTGATGTTCCGCGGCACCCTCGGGACCGATTACAAGGTGAACTATTTCGTGGCGGGCGTGTACAAGGGGTTCGACTCCGAGCCCGACCGGACATGGGAGTTGGTGGATCTCTGGTTCGCTTTTCCGCTGGGCGGCCCGGCCACCAGGCTCACCATCGGCAAGACCAAGGAAACCTTCGATTATGAGATGGTGGGGGATTCCGCGAGTCTTCCGCAACAGGAGCGCGTGTTGAACCCGTTTTTCGTCTCCCGAAATGTGGGCGTGAAGCTGAGCCACGTCTTTGGCGAGGACCAACGCATGACCCTTTCCGGGGGTGTCTTCAACGATTGGTGGACTAAAGGCGAAACGGTGGAGAGCAGCGGCACGGATGCATCCGCCCGCCTCACGGGACTGGCCTGGGATCAGCCGGACCGCCATCGCTTCCTGCATCTCGGCGTCTCGGGCCGTTACGCCGGCGCCGACAACAACACGCTGCGTTACAAGGGACGACCCGAATCCAACGTCGCCGACAATTACGTGGACACCGGCAACCTGGCCGGCGACCACGCCTGGCAACTCGGGCTTGAAGCGCTGTGGAATGAAGGGCCGTTCTCCGTGCTCGCCGAATACAACCGCGCCTGGCTGGATTCTCCCGCGTCCGGTAACCCGAGTTTCTCCGGTTACTACATCACCGCCAGTTGGATCCTCACCGGGGAAACCCGTCCCTACGACCGCACGGTAGGTTATGCCCGCCGGATTATGCCTCGCGGACGCTGGGGCGCACCCGAATTGGTCGCTCGCTTTTCGCATGTTGACCTCGACGACGGCGGCGTGCAGGGCGGCAGATTCGACAAGACCTATCTCGGCATCAACTGGTGGGCCACCCGGCGCTGGAAGGTGGGCTTCGGTTGGGGCCACACCTGGCTGGACCGCTTCGGCACCACCGGCGGCACGGACAGTTTCCAAACACGGTTGCAATGGGTCTATTGAACGGGAGTTTTATGAGCCAGACCCGGAAAGGAAAACAAAGCGCTCCTCCGCCTGCGGCGGCAGCGGACAAACAGCGAAATCCCCGCCTCCCCGTCGTCCTGCTGGCGCTAGCCATCCTGGCCGCCGGCGCCTGTTGGTGGTTCAAATGGCATCATGGAGACGCCGTTCCCGCAAGGACTCCCACGGCGGCGGCCGATACCACCCAGCCCGCCTGCCTCGCCGGGAACAGCGAATCCCACCTTCGAGAAGCTCGTAGGCAAATGGCTGCGCCCGGACGGCGGGTACATTCTCGACATCCGGCAGTTGCGGTCGCCACGGCTGAACGAGATGTTGCTGGTGAACCACGAGACTGGCTGTCGCGGCGCCTCTACCTCATCCTGCCGTCGGCAGAGTATTTCACCCGATCTTCCGTCCATCACCCCCACCACCCAGGTCGCGGCGGTCCTTGGCCGGCTCACCGACGAATCCCTCGACCGCCGTCACGCCGCGGCCCAACCCCTCTTGGCCATGGGTCTCGCCATCGAGCCCCAAGTCGGCTGGGCGTTCCAGCAACCGGCCCGCCTCACCTCTGCGCGCGGAGGACCTGTGCGTTCATAGCGCGACCCGGACCGATGCGCAGCCTCAACAACCAGCCCCAAGTCAGCTTCGACAACATGACTCTGGTGTGGTGGCGGGCAAACTCGAGCGGTTTTCCGGTTTGCGTGGATGCTTTCTCGAAACTCTTTGCGGCGATCGCAGCCGATACCGATTTCGAGGGCGGCTGGCCCAAGTCCGTGACGACGGGATTGCGCCGCAAACTTACCGAGGAGACACCGGCGCTCACCCAGCCTTGAACGAAGCTCGCCTCCGCAGCAAACTCGGGCTTCAATTATCGCACACATGAAGATGCAGGGCAGGTTCTCTGACCAGGCATATTTGCCCTATCTGGAGGACTATCCGGCCGACTTCCGGCATATGGACAAGGGTGCATCTGAAATGCGGGCAAGAGTTCGTATGGAGCTGACCACTGAAAATGTTGAAGGTGCGCGCTGGATTGCGTTTTCCGCTGAACCCACCTAATGTTCAAAAATGATCAAGACCTCATTTCAAAGAACAATTGACCTCGCTACCGTTGGGCTTTTGGCGGCAGCGACTCTGTCGGGGCACGCGAATGAAACCGCGCTGACGAATGAATTGCAAATCATCAACAACACGATTGCCAAAGGCCCCTTCCAGCCCGACTGGCAATCGCTCAAGGGGCACCAGGACCCGGAATGGTTTCGAGACGCGAAGTTCGGCATTTATACGCACTGGGGACCGGTGACGGTTGGCGCGGAAGATGCGCCGGCCGGTGGCTGGAAGACGGGCGCAGTCGGCGCTCAGTGGTATGGCATGGCGCTGTATCAGACCGGTAGCGTGATCTTCCCCTTCCATCGGGTAACATTCGGCGACCCGCACTCGGTCGGTTACAAGGATATCATTCCCAAATTCACGGCGGCCGCATTCAACGCCGATGACTGGGCGGATTTGTTCGAGCGGGCCGGCGCGAAATTCGCCGGGCCGGTGGCGGTGCATCACGACAATTTCGCAATGTGGGATTCGCAGCTCACGCGCTGGAACAGCCAAAACATGGGGCCGCACAGAGACGTCACCGGTGAACTGGAAAAGGCCATCCGCGCCCGCGGAATGAAATTCATTACCACCTTCCATCACGGTTTTGCATGGCGCTATTTTGAACCGGCGTTTCAATTCGATGCCGCGGATGGCCGAAATGCCGATCTTTACACCGAGGTTCACACCAGCCATCAGCCCGCCAGTCAGCATTTTCAGGAACTGTGGCTGGCAAAAGTGAACGAGGTGCTGCGTCGGTATTCACCGGACCTGATCTGGTTTGATTTCGAATTCTTTGAAGTTATCCAGCCGGAGTTCCAAAGAAAACTCTTCGCCGACGCTTATGATTGGGCGGCGCAAAACCGCCGCACCATCAGCGTTTGCCAGAAGTCCCGCGACATCCACGAATACACCAGCATTCTCGACTTTGAGCGCGGGCGTGAGGACAAAATTACCGCGTATCCGTGGCTGACCGACACGGCGGCGGGCGAATGGTTCCACCAGCGCTCCGCGCCTTACAAATCCGTGACCACGCTGGTGACGACGCTCGTGGACATCGTCGCCAAGAACGGCTGCCTGCTCCTCAATGTCGGCCCGGCGGCGGATGGCACGATTCCGGCCCCAGCACGCGAGCGGTTGCTCGGCATGGGCGACTGGCTGCGCGTCAACGGCGAGGCGATTTACGGCACGCGCCCGTGGAGAGTGTACGGGGAAGGCCCGACGAGACAGGCCAAGACCGGTGGCTTCAGCGAAGACGGCGACCAACCGTTCACCGCGCAGGACATCCGCTTCACGACAAAAGGCGACACGCTGTACGCCATCGCGCTGGGTGTGCCGCGAAGCGAATTGAAAATCATCTCACTCGATTCCGCCACCGGGAGAGTTCAGTCGATCAGTTTGGTCGGTAGCGCCGCGAAGCTCGATTGGAAACAAGATGGCACCGCGCTGACCATTCAGCCCGTGGCGCAATGGCCTTGCCAGCACGCCGTCACTTTCAAGATTTCCTTCGCGAAATAACTGGCAACAACGATGATACCATCAAAACACTCACACTCCTCCTATTTGGATTTTAGGGCTGTCGTGATGGCCACGGTCTTACCATTATACAACCTTCGAGAACAGCTATGACATTTTCGTTCGCCCCCGCAATTCTATCCTGAAGACATCCGCAGCAACCAGCAACGGGGCGCTGTGCAGCAACTTGGCGGCGATTGCGGTGGCGTCCTGGATTAATTCCTGGACGTCCTCGCAGCCCACCAAACAGACGACATTGGGGATGGCTCGCTTGAGGCGGGGAAAGATTTCATTGACTAGAACGAATCCTGCGTGTGGACTCATAATTGAATTTCTCCAGGCGACCGGGCCAACACGAAACGACAAAGGAGGGAAGTTCAGTGTGGCTCGCGCACCGGTCGGGACCACCGCGGCAGCCGAGAATGGAGGCGGTTCCTGGGCCCAACATGTCTCCCATGGGAGACAGACTGCAGGTGCCACGGCATTAAGAACGGTGCTGGCGGCCGCACTCGTGGCGTGAGCTGGCATCCGGCCCGCCTCACCTCTGCGCGCGGAGGACCTGTGCGTTCATACCCAGTCGCGGAAGAGCTGGGAACGGGGTGCTGACGTACCGTCCGTTCGTCAAATACCGAACATTATCGAGATGCCGGGGTTCGATCCGGAGCCCCAACCCGAGACGCTGGCCAAGCGCCTGACCTATGCCCGTCGACGACTTGGCTTAACCCAGGAAGACCTGGCCGAGAAGCTCGATGTTGGCCCCGGAACCATCCTCCGCTGGGAAAAGGGCGAAGGCGTTCCGCCGGCCAAGAAACTTGAGCGCCTGGGGATCTGCTGCCCGCGCACACCACCGGCAATTAGCCGAACCACCGGCCTATGGCACCACGGCAAACGGCCAGCCATTTCTGGATGCGAATCAGGTTGACCGGGAGTTCCTTTCCCCCCAACATTTTTTACGAAGTCATGACAACCTCCGGCTCGTTTTTCAACCGAATCGGCAGATCCTCTGCCATCGCCAGCATCCGTTGCTGCCGGCCTGTTTCTGGCTTTGGCTGCGAGTGCGGTGGGGGCGTCGGGTCAGACCAATTCGGCCTGGCTGCCCATTCCCATGGTTAGCCAGGCGCAGTTGGACGCGCGAGTCTGGCCCGGAGGCGAAGGATGTCAATATCCGCAGATGATCGCCGTGGATTCGCAAGATGGCAGCTTCGTGTTATACGGAACCGATGTGGGCGGGATGTATCGTTCGACCAACGGAGGGAAGGTATTTCAGCCGTGCAATGTGGGAGTGGGAACGGCCGGTGCGGTGGGGTTCGCCATTGACCCGCGGAACAAACTCCGATGTCTCGAAGTGGGGGACGGTGGCGGCAACGTCTACAATATCTACGGCGGAGTGAATCTGTCGACCAACCAGGGGGCCACTTGGACAAGCGTCTGCTCGAAGTGGCTGGATGCCCTGGGTCATGGCTACTGGGCGTCGGGCAAAGGCCGGGAGCAGATCGCCTATGATCCGTCCAGTTACAACCCCAGTCTCGGTTATTGCACCGTCGCCTATTGGGTCGAGGAAGGCAATCCCCAGGAGGCCAGAGGAGCCCTTTACAAGAGCAGTGACGGCGGGGCGAGTTGGGCGGCAAAAGCAACCGCGGACAAATATGGCGGGGATGACAACGCGCATTCGCTGATCAAAGTCCATCCCACGCTCGGTTACATCTATATCGCCAACCAAAGCGGGGCTTCCGGGACGAATCAAAGCGGGCTCTATCGGAGCACGAACGGCGGGGCCTCCTTTTCCCGGATCCTCGCCGGGAATTTCCCCTCGCTGGAGGTAGTGCCCAGCGCCCCCAATCTGGTGTGGACCGCCAGTGGCAGCACGGTTTACCTCTCCACCAACTCGGGGGCAACGTTCACCGGGTTCCCGGCTTCCGGCATCGGCAGTCTGTTGGCCTTGAAAGTCAGTCCGGTCAATCCCCTGAACCTGCTGGCCAGCGATGCGAACGCGAATCGAAAGCGTTTCTTCTCGAGCAACGGCGGCACGAATTGGCTGCCTTGCGGCCTGAACCTAGGCCTGAGTTGGTTCCCCTCCAGCATCTTGTATGACGATCGCAACACGGCTCACGCCTGGCACCCCACAAACGGGGCGGCGGCCTGGTGCATCGGACCGGGCGATATCATCTCGGCCACCACCAACGGGGGTGCCACCCTGAACTGGGCCAATAACGGCAACAACGGGATCATGCTTGGCGGCGGCTTCAATTTTAACGCGCGCAACCCGGACATCCTCTATTTCGGCTCCCAGGACTACAACGGAGCACTGACGACGAATGGTGGCCGGACCTGGCTGTTTATCAATCTCTCCATCAGCGGGAGCGACCCCGATCCCTGGGGGTGGGTGTACGGCGCCTACGCCGCCGACGCCAACCTGCTCTTTGGCGGGAACCATTCCTATTCGGACAGCACGATGTATTTATGGCTGACCGCCAACCAAGGGGCGGCTTCGTCCCAAAAAGTGTCCACTGCCCTGACCGGTTTGGAGACCTCCTACGGGGACCCAACTGACACCAACGTCCTGTTCTGCTGGAATTTTCGCAGCGCCAACCACGGGGTCAATTGGTCGCCCATGACCAGTTGCCAGGGGGTGTTCACCTGCGATTTCAGCAACCACATTCTGTATGGCGCGAGCGCGACCGCAGTAGTCCAGTCCACCAACCAAGGTTTAAGTTGGAACGTCGTGGCCACCCTAAACGCCAACGTCACCGACGCCGCCATCGATCCCGTTTCCAAACGGTTGCTGGTCACGACTGGAGGCGCCCTATGGAGGTGCGATCCGCCGGTCTATGTACCGGTCGCCATCACGCAGCCCAACGGCAGCGCCAACTCCGTCGCGCTCGACCCCCAGGACGCGCGCATCATCTATGTGGCCGGCACACCGGGAACGTGGCGCAAGAGCGACAACACCGTGGTCCGGTCGCTGGACGGAGGGACCAGTTGGGAAAAACTCAATAACCGGGCCGACTTGGGTTACGACGGCGCGAATTGCGCCCGTTGGTGCCGGGTGCATCCCGTCACGCGGGAGTTGTGGGTGGGGACCGTTTGTTACGGTTTTTGGCGCCTGGGCACACGTCCGGGCATTAACAGCGGCCCGACCGCACAAGTAATCAAGGAGGGTCAAAACGCGGTTTTCACGGTCAACGCCAGCGGTTCGGCGCCCTTATTCTATCAATGGCAATTTGCGGGGACCAACCTCCCCGGGGCGACCTTCAGTGCTTACACGCGTTCAAATGCCGTGCCATTGAACGCCGGCAATTATAGTGTCATCGTTTCCAACCTCGCCGCCACTGTAACCAGCGCCGCGGCGGCGTTGGTGGTGGCCCCCAATCCGCCTTGGGGCGATTCCGTCGCGGTGGCGCCGGACGGGGTGGTTCAATTGTCCATCCGTGGCAGCAGCGCCGGCATGTATGGGCTCGAGGCTAGCGCCGACCTCCTGAGCTGGGGCGAGCTGACCAATGTTCTGTTGCCGATTCCTGGTTTCCATTACATGGACCCTGCACCCAATCTGCCGCGGCGTTATTACCGTGCTTGGAGACAATGATCGGCCCAAACCACGCCTTCGGGGATAACACCGGCAGGACTGAAAAAGGGGAGCCGGTCATGCTGCAAGGTGACCACGATCCGGTGGCTTTCCGCACCTTGATCCTGAAACGAATGCAATAGTATGAGCCGTCACGAATCGTTAAAAACCCTCATTATGACAGCCACCTTCCTGGCAAGCGCGGTTGTGCCCAAAGGCGGGGCCGCGGAACCCCCGACGCCCGTGACCTTTGACCAATATCTCAGGGACAGCGCGGTGCCCAAAACCGTAATCAGCCGGTTTTTGGAAGGTCCCAGTTGGGCCCGGTTCGATCCGGAGCTCGGCTACGTCCTGGGAAACTACCTGCCCCAGGACGGCATGGACCAGAGCGCCACCCTTTCCACGGTCCAGAACAACGGCGCGCGAACCTCCTTCATGTATGCGGGCCGGCCATGCCGCATCAACACCTATGGCGATAGCTTCACCCAATGCCACCAGGTCAGCGATGGGGAAACCTGGCAAGAGTATTTGGCGGCTCACCTTGGCGAACCCGTGCGAAACTTCGGCATGGGGGGCTACGGTGTCTATCAGGCATATCGCCGCATGGTGCGAGAGGAAAAGACCGATCACGGGGCGCAGCACCTGATTTTCTACATCTGGGGCGATGACCACATCCGCAGCCTCTTCCGCTGCCGCCACGCGGACATCTATCGGCGGTGGGACGATCAGGGAGGGCGCATGTTCCACAATAACTTCTGGGCGAACCTGGAACTGGATCTCGAAACCGGTGCCTGGATTGAAAAGGAGAATCGGCTCTCCACGCAGGTGGCCCTTTACCGCATGAGCGATCCGGGGTGGATGGCGGAACACCTGAAGGATGACCTCGCCCTTCAACTGAGCGTCTTCAAGGCGGGGTACACCAAGGATCTCGACCGGGATCGCATCGACCGGCTGGCGGCGCGGCTGGGGTTTTCGGTTGATTGGGCCCAGGAATCAGCCTTGCGCTCGCAGGCTGGCGCCCTGCTGGACCGCTACTCACTCCGCGCCACGCGCTTCATCTTGGAGAAGGCCCGGACGTTCGCGACCCAGAACCAGAAGAAGCTGATGGTGGTCCTGTTTGACCCGTACCGTTCTATGTCCGAAATGCACCAGAACCGGCCCGGTATGATCAGGAGATCGTCGATTTCCTGGTTCGGGAAAAGTTCACGTATTTCGACATGAACGAGGTCCATCTGCGGGATTTCAAAAAGTACGCGCTGCCTTACGATCAATATATGAAACAGTATTTTATCGGCCACTATAGTCCGGCCGGAAACCACTTCTTCGCCTACTCCATCAAGGACCAGGTCGTGGGATGGCTCGATCCGAAGCCAGTCACCTACCAGCGGCACGATCCGCAGACGATCGACTTCAAGGGTTATCTGCAGGATTATCACTGACAACCCACATGAGGGGGCGGCACTTTTTGGTTAAACGAGCAGCATGAAAAACCCCATCTCGCGCCGCCGGTTTCTCGCCAGCACCGCAGCCGGGTCGTTGGGTCTGGCCGCCTATGGCGCGCCGGCGCCCTCGTCCGTACCGGTCTTTGCCCAACGCGGCTACTACCTACTCCCGTGCCGCACGCCCACCCTGGGATACGCGGTTTACCGCGACCTGGTTGACACGCTGGCGGAGGACCGGGTGAATACCCTCATTCTCTGGATTGCTGGCGGATTTCGCTCGAAAGCGTTCCCCGTCACCTGGCAATACAACGCCGAGCATTTGAACGTTCGCCACGACTTCATGGGCCGGCTCATCCGGCACGCGCACCGGCGCGGTATCAAGTGCCTGCTGGGCTTTACGCCTTTCGGTTATGACGGGGTGAACCAGTATCCGCGAGAACATCCGGAGCTGAAGGCCCTGGGTCCCGATGGGAAGCCGGTTGCCGAATTCGGCATCCATTGCTGGGGTTGGAACCTCTGCCCCGCCAAGCCCGAATCCCAGCGGTTCATGCTCGGTTATGCCCGCGAGATGGCGTTCGAGTTTTACCCGGAGGCCGATGGCTTGTTCATCGAGTCGAGCGACTACGGTATCTGCCACTGTCCCGAGTGCGGTCCCAAGCACTTCGACCACGAATTCAAGTTCGTCCGGACTATCTCGGATGAAAGCTGGGCGCGGCACCCAGACGCCACCATCGTGGTCTATCCGCACTATTTCTCGGGAGCGAAACTGCGTTTTTCCTTCACCGAAGCGGTGGCGACCCGGCAGGCCTTCGATCCCCGCTGGACGTTGTTCTTCACTCCTCATAGCGCGGCGCTGGAGCCAACCCTCATTGCCCGGGCCAAGGGCGCCTGGTGGTGGAATGAGGCCCCCTCACGCTTCAACCTCCCGGGGATTCGCGAGGGCGCGCAACGCGCGAGGAATCCCCATTGCACCGGGTTCATGCCTTCACTGGAATGCTACAGTTACGTCCAGACACACGAGGAATTTGGCGAACCGTGGTTGCAGGGCCGGCGCCAGGTGCCGTTTGGATTTGGCTGGCTGGCGGAAGGAGCTTCGCCTTACCACGAACTTCCGGCGCGCGCCGCCTTGATCGCCTACCGGGAGTATACTGCGAATCCCGATCTCTCTGAGGATGCGCTCCATGCCGCGCTGGGCGAGGGCCTTTTCGGCCGACATTGGCAGCCCGCTCAGGTGCAGGACACCCTCGAACTTTGCCGCGTCTTCGGAACGGACCGCGACTGGGCGGTGCCGGCTCCATTGACCACGCCTGGGCTGGTCGAGTCGCGCCTGAAGCGTGGAGGGCTGGGCGCGCAGAGCCGAAAGCTCCTCCGCGAACAACTCGCCCGGGTACGGGGGATCGCCGAGCGGAACCGCCACGCCGCCTTCGCTGGCGGACGAGACTTGGCCCGGATCGCCCGCTGGCTCGGCGATCAATGGCCACCGACGAAAACCGGCCTGGCTTCAGAGCTGAAGGAGCATCTGCGAAGACGTTTTCGCTTCGGGAATGCAGGCGATGTTATGGGCTGCCGTGTCCCTTTCCATTGCCAGAGCCCCTGCTTCTGGTAGGGTCCGGTCATGAACATTCTCGTACAAATTCTGGTGTTGTGCCTGGGAACCGTGTGCGCCTTGGGTGTTGGTTCAGAGGTTGACCTTGCTAAGTTGAAAACCTTCTGCGCCATCGGCAAGGAACGTCCCGACTTGAACGGCTACAAGGAGGCCGAGTTGCTCCGCCACGAGGGGATGGGTTGCCTCACCCACATGTGGTTCGGCGGCGACTGGCCGGGCTACGACAAAACCACCCTCCGCGTGTATGTGGATGGCGAGGAGCAGCCCTCAATCGAGATGGAGCTAGGCCTCGGTCATGGAGTTGGCTTCGGCGACACGACCGCCCCGTGGGGCAGCGAGAAAATGGGGAAGACCGGCCACCCGAGTGGCCTCTACAACACCTACAAGATACCGTTCGGCAAAAGCATCCGCATTACGGCGCAGCGTGCCAAGGACTCGCCGGATTCCGCCCCTTTTTAGTGGATTATTCGCGGCACGGAGAACTTGCCTGTCACCTTGGCCGGCGTGCGGCTTCCGGAAACCGCGCGGCTCAAGCTCCACAAGCTGGAGAACCACGTGGCCAAGCCGCTGGAGGAATTCGCCCTGTGCGATGTGAAAGGCGCGGGCGCGCTATACCAGGTGATGATCGCGGCCGAAGGTTTGCGCAAGGGCACTGACTGGACCAGTCTCAGCTTCCTCGAATCCATCATGCGCGCCTACCTCAACGGCGCAACAGAGCCCACTGAGCTTTCCTCCGGGTTGGAAGATTACTTCCTAGGAACCTATTACTTCAATCGCGGTCACTACGCCAACGGGCTCGCAGGCCTGACCCATTTCGATGCCAAGAACGCCGCGTTTTCAGCCTATCGTTTCCACGATGAAGACCCGGTGGTCTTCAAATCCGGGTTCCGCCTGACCTGCCGTTGCGGCGATCAGGTGAATGGGAAAACCGTTGGCAACCCACCGGAGACCCGATATACAACTTACACGTGGGTTTACCAGTGGTGAAGGCGCGGAAGGAACAAAGAGCCGTCCACATAATAAAAAGCCATTAANCTGGCGNTGAGCGGGCACTAACACTAACTTTTTTACGCAGTCAAAAGCCACATATCATTCTCGCGCCTATGAACACCAAACTAATCATGACTCTTGCCGCCGCGCTCACCCTTTGCTGGGGCGCCGCGGCACAGCCGAAATACGAAGCCAAGTGGGACTCGCTCGATCAACGCCCAATCCCGGAGTGGTACCGGGATGCCAAGTTTGGCATCTTCATCCACTGGGGGCTTTATTCCGTGCCGTCCTGGGGCGCCCCTAAGAGCTACGCCGAATGGTACTGGAACCACATCGCCGACAAAAAGCCCGACAACGTCTGGTGGCAGTTCCACAAGAAGAACTACGGCGAGAGCTTCGAATACCAGGACTTCGCGCCGCTGTTCAAGGCGGAGCTCTACGATCCGAATCAATGGGCCGACATTTTCGTGCGCTCGGGCGCGCGCTACATCGTGCCGACCTCCAAGCACCATGAGGGCTTCTGCCTTTGGCAAAGCGCCGAGGCCAACCGCGACTGGGGGCGCCCCTGGAACGCGGTGGACGCTGGGCCGCACCGTGATCTGCTGGGCGACCTGGCCACGTCCTGCCGCGCCAAGGGCCTCCACTTCGGTTTCTACTACTCCCTTTACGAATGGTATAACCCGCTGTGGTTATCGAACAAGCAGCGCTTTGTAGATGAGCACCTCTTCCCCCAATTCAAGGACGTGGTCTCGAAATACAAGCCCGACATCATCTTCTCCGATGGCGAATGGGACCTGACCTCCGCCGAGTGGAAGAGCGAAGCCCTCCTGGCGTGGCTCTACAACGAGTCACCGTGCAAGGATTACGTGGTCGTTGACGACCGGTGGGGCAAGGATTGCCGACACAAGCACGGGGGCTATTTCACCACCGAATATGGCGCCGGGATGAAGGACGCCTCCCACGCCTGGGAAGAAAGCCGGGGCCTGGGGTACTCCTATGGCTTCAATCGGGCCGAGAGTATTGACGATTATAAATCGTCACGCGAACTGGTCATCATGTTGTGCGACTTGGTCTGCCGCGGGGGCAACCTGTTGCTGGACATTGGCCCCAACGGCGACGGCACCATACCCGTGATTATGCAACAGCGCCTGACCGAGATGGGTGATTGGCTCAAGGTCAACGGGGAGGCGATTTACGGTACGCGGGTCGCCGGGAGGAGTTGCCAATGGACCGCCGGCAAACGCCCAGGCCAGGAATACAAGGAATTCATGCAGGAGTACAAGCTGATGGATACGGTCGGTCAGAAGGCCAAGGGGGAGCAGGCCGTTAAACAAATGTTCTTCACCAAAATGCCGGACGCTCTTTATGCCATCAACGTGGACTGGCCGGGCGACGAGATGTTAATCCGTGAAATCACCGTCCCCAAAGACGCGCAAGTGACGATGCTCGGAAGCAACGGTCCCCTCAACTACGACTACGACCAGGGCCAACGGCTCCTCAAGGTGAAAACGCCGCATTTCGCTCCGGGCCAGGTCCCGTGCAAGGACTGCTACTGCTTCAAAATCACCGGAGCGCAACTCCTACCCGAGGCAGCCGCAAAATGAACGTCCGGCCTCAATGAGCCAGACAACTCTCTTCGCGGTCATCGTCGCCACGGAACTGCTTGCCAGAGAACTGGGGGAGTCGGCAGCCCATACCGCTCCTGGAACCCTGGTTGCCACTGTCCGACCGCAGGAGACCGATGCCCCGCTGGTCAATCCCTATTGCGGTGGGGGCATCTGGGCCGGGCCAAGGTTCTACGACAGCCGCCCCTTCAGCGTCGATTATAACACCAAGGGCTTTGGCGATGACGCCCCGCTGTTCAGTTGGGTGTTGATCGACTGGATGTGGGCGGACTTGGAGCTCAAGGAGGGCGAGTTTGACTGGAGCGACCTCGACCGAGTAGTGGATTATTGGCAAGCCCGGGACAAGCAGTTGGTGGTCCGTCTCTGGGTGACGACCGACCCCGGGTGGGCCGGCGCGCCTGGCAACAAGGCCTGTCCGGATTGGCTCTGGGAGGCCGGGGTCAAGTACCACGAGTACAAAGGTGAGGGCGGGGTGAAACAGCGTTGTCCGGCCTACGCCGACCCGACCTGGGAGACGATTTACTTGCCGAAACTGAAGCACTTTCTTTCCGCCTATCGGGACCGGTATCACCCGGGCGGCAGTCCGATCATCCTGGACCACGTGATGGGTTTCGGCGACTGGGGCGAATGGCATACAATGTGGTCGCATTATCCCTGGCCCAACCGGGAGCAAAAGCGCGAGGTGCTCGGCCAGGTCATTCGCGCCTATTTGGACGTCTTTGCCCCGAATCAGCCGGCGGGGGAGCCGGTTCGCAGCCTGGCCATCGCGCACGTGTACGACCAGGACTGCGGTGCGGACCTCCCGCTGGCAGAGGCGATTCACCGGCAGGCTCTGGACCTCGCGCTCGCCAAGGGGTTCGCGTTGACCCGAAATGGTTTTATCCACGGCCTGAGCGGTTGGCCGAACGCCCTGATGGACAAATACTGGCCCGATCACCAGCTCATCGGGGAAGGCAACTGGTCCTACGAACAGGTTAAGAACCACGTACCCAGTTCAGAGCCAGTTTCAACTCCCGGAAAGCCTGAAACCTGGAAGCTACGATCTGCTGATCGCGCTCGTGGACGAATCGGACACGCCAAGGGTGCGACTGGGCGACGCGGGCGGCGATGCCCGCAAACGCTATCGGATCGGCTCCCTAACCATTGCCACGGGCAAACCATGAACTGCCTCTTCGCAGCGGCGTCTCGGCGCCGCAAATATCCTGAACTGGAAACAGCGGCGCTCAGCCGAGCCGCCGCTACGCCTCTCTGGTGCCGCTCCGGCGCCCGAAGTTTGAAATCGCATCGACTATGAACACCCACACCATCAAACAAATCACCCTGGCCATCGGTCTCACGTTGAGCTGGCACCTCTCCGCACAAACAACCAACCCCAATACCGGCTGGTTCAGCCAGGCGAAGTACGGCGTTTTCACGCACTTCCTCCCGTCCGGCAGCGCCGGCTTGAAGTTGGTGGAGCAGTTTGACGCGAAAGCCCTGGCCGGCCAGTTGGAAGAGATGGGGGCAGGGTATTTGGTGCTCACTCTGGGACAGAACTCCGGCTATTTCAACTCCCCCAATGCCGTTTACGACAAGCTGACCGGCTACGCACCGGGCGAGCGCTGCTCCACTCGCGACTTGCCCCTGGACCTCTATGGCGCTCTTCACGCGAGGGGCATCCGCTTGATGGTCTACCTGCCGTGCCAAACGCCCAACGCAGACGCCCGGGCCCAAAAGGCCTTTGGCTTGCCTCAAGGTGCCGGGGATCAACGCATCGACCTGGCCTTCGCCGAGAAGTGGAGCCAGGTGATCCAGGAATGGTCGGATCGCTATGGGGACAAAGTCTCGGGTTGGTGGTTCGATGGCGGTTACGGGCACATAGGGTTCAACGACGCCATCGCGACCCGCTACGCGGCGGCAGTGAAACACGGCAATCCCAAAGCCATCATCACCTTCAATCCCGGCGTCAAAGTCATCCGCTGGACCAAAGCCGAGGACTACACTGCGGGCGAACTCAACGAGCCGCTGCAAGTCGTACCCGCTGACCGCTGGCTGGATGGTTCGCAATGGCACGCCTTGACCTACCTCGGTGGCTCCTGGATGCAACGCAACACGCGATTCAGCACGGATCAATGGGTAGGGTGGGCGCGGAAAGTCACCGCCCATCAAGGTGTCTTCACCCTCGATATGGGACCGAATTACGACCCCGCTGCGGGGCCGATCGGGCAGTTGGCGGCGGACCAGGTTGCGCAAGTCAAGGCTATCCGGGCAACCCTGCGCCCGGGAACCAAAGCCGCGCTGCCCCCGCGACTCAAGCGGGCGGAGAGTTTCTTTGGCATCCACTTCGACTTCCACGCCGGCCCTGACAATCCGGAAATCGGGCGGAACACCACTCCGGAGATGATCGAGCGGATCATCGAGGCGGCGCATCCCGATTACATCCAAGTCGATTGCAAGGGCCATCCGGGGATTTCCAGCTACCCGACCAAGGTCGGCAACCCCGCACCGCGATTTGCCGGCGACCCGCTACGGGTCTGGCGTGAGGTGACGGCCCGGCATGGCGTGGCGCTCTACATGCACTACTCAGGTGTCTGGGATTCGGAGGCGCTACGGCAGCATCCGGATTGGGCGGTAATCAACGCGGATGGCACGACCAATCACAACGCGACCTCGTTCTTCGGCCCTTATGCGGATCGTTTGCTGATCCCGCAACTACGCGAGCTCGGTAGCGAATACCGCGTGGACGGTGTTTGGGTCGATGGTGATTGCTGGGCGGCGGCACCGGATTACGGCATGGCGGCGCTGAAGACCTTCCGGGCCGCCAGCGGCTTTGAGGATGTCCCGCACCAGCCCGGGGATCCCCACTGGTTCGAGTTTCTCCAGTTCAACCGCGACGCCTATCGTGGTTATCTGCGCCACTTCGTGGCGGAAGTGAAGCGCACCAACCCGGACCTTCAACTTTGCAGCAACTGGGCCTTCTCGGACCACATGCCCGAGGAGGTCTGCGCGCCAGTGGATTGGATCTCCGGCGATTTGTCACCCGAGGATTCCGTGAATTCCGCCCGGTTCTCCAGCCGCTACCTGGCGGCCCAGGGCAAGCCCTGGGACCTGATGCCCTGGGGCTTCACCATCCACGGCGAGCAACGCAATGGCTCGAACCAGAAAGCGGCCGTACAAATGGAGCGCGAGGCCGCCGAGATTCTTGCCCAAGGGGGAGGCTTTGAGTCCTACTACGGACAAAACCGGGATGGCTCGGTTCCCGATCGGCACCTGCCGGGCATCGCCGAGGTGGCCCGCTTCTGCCGCGCACGGCAACCTTTCTGCCAGGGCGCCACACCGGTGCCGCAGATCGCCCTGCTCTACTCCACAGCGTCGCATTACCGCGAATTCAATGGCCTTTTCAACCGTGACCTCTCGCGGCTTAGCGGCACGCTGCAGGCCTTGGTGGAAAGTCAGCAGGCGGTGGATGTCGTCAGCGAACACACCCTCGCTGCCCGGATGTCGGACTATGCATTGGTGGTGGTGGCCGAATGCGATTATCTCGAGCCAGACATCAAGCGCCGATTGATTCGCTACGCGGAAGGCGGCGGCAACCTCCTGCTGGTGGGGCCCCAGGCGGCCTCCCTCTTCGCCGCGGAACTGGGCGTTTCATTGGACGGAGCCCCGGTGGCACCACGCTACCTGGCTGTCGGCGAGGCCCTGATCCGAACCCGTGACGCAACCGGGAATGCTATACTCGAGTCACGGACCCAGCCGTTTGGTCGTTTGCACACCGCCAACGACCTCGATTCCCCCGCCCAACCCGCGGCCTCAATCACCGCCTTGGGCAAGGGCCAGATCGCGGCGACCTATTTTTCGTTCAGCCGCGGATATCTCAACGAACGCTCACCGCAGATGCGGTCTTTCCTCAACGACCTGGCGCGCCAGCTCTTCCCCCAGCCAATGGTCGAAGTCAAAGGTTCGCCAGATGTGGATGTCTCGGTGAACCGACTGCAGGGCAGGCTCGCGATCAACCTGATCAATGCCTCCGGCCGGCATTGGGACCAGCAGAAACCGTTAATCGAAGCGATCGCCCCAATCGGCCCGCTGGAAATTGCGGTTCGCACCGCAACCAAGCCGGGGAAAATCACTCTGCAACCCGAAGGCCAAACGCTCGCCTTCGATTACGGCGACGGTGCCGCGCGATTAACGGTGCCTCGACTGGAAATCCACAGCGTTGTCGTTGTCGAGTAACCAGTTGCGAGAATCTCCGTATGCAAACGATTCCCCAAGAGAAACCTCAATCGGCCGCCTCCAGGTGGTGGTGGATTGCAATCCTGTGTGACCTTTTCATCCCGCTCATGGCAGGCGCGGCGCCCGGAGCTTCGAGCAACCTCCTGCGCAACGGCTCCTTCGAAGGGGGGATGCTTTACTGGCACAACCTGGAAGCCAACGATTACTCGCTGGTCCGCAGCGGTGCTGCCGTTGGCGAATACTCGCTGTGCCTCAAGAAGGGTTTCGCCATGAGCGCGCCATTCGTAGCCCAGCGGGGCGAGCCATTTACGGTCAGCTTCTTCGTCAGGGGCGACCAACCGGGCGTCGTTGAGGTCTCCATGCCGCCCAGCGCGCGCGAAGTGGGCACCAAGGCGGATCGCCTGTGGACTCAGGGAGCTGGACAAACCGCCAAGTTCGGCACCAACTGGCAACGCGTTTCCTTCACTTGGATGGCCGACGTGCCACCGGACGGGTTTTGGCCGTACCCACACTACCTCGTCCAGATCGGTGGCGGTAACACGTCGCTGCCGATCTACATCGACGGCGTAACGGTCACACCTGGGGGCGAAGGTACGCCCAATTACATCCCACGGCGCGAAATCGAAGTTTTGGCCGAATGCCCGGATCTGCCCGGCTACGCCGGTGCCCAGGCGAACCTCCTCGAGCGTGGCGCGTCCCCGCGAGTCACCGCGCACGTCTCCAATCCCGGCCGGGAACCCCGCACCGTCACCGTGCGCTGGCAGCTCTTCGACTACGAAGGTGAACGCCGCGTCGGGGACGCGGTGGAAAAGAAACTCACGCTCGCGCCCGGCCAGACAATCAGCGAAACCGCGCAGATAAACCTCAGCGCGGCGGGTATGGTGTTGGCGCGTGTCTCCGTCCTCGACGCCCGCCTTTCTACCCTCGACGCCTCGGAGCTCCCGCTCACCTCCCTGCCCTACCCCAAGTCCGCCACCAAACCCGACTGGCGCGAGCGGTTCGGCGGCTCCTTTGCGGGAAGGCTCGGCTGCGTTGAAAAACACCAGCGGCTCGGCTTCGGCTGGATTCGCTGGCGTCCGCACAGCAACGGCGAAGACCATTTGCCGCAGGCGCCGTCGGATGTGAGGGACGCGGCCACGTGGCAATGGAAGTGGTTTGACCCGGAACTCGACGAGCAGGAGGCGCACGGGCAGTCGTCGCATCTCGTCCTGTACCCCCCACCGAAATGGATTATGGAGAAGGACCATCCGCTGCCTAAGGACATGCGTTGGTCCGCCAGCGATCCACGCTGGGACGACCTCAGCGTCGAAACGGTCTGGGACAAGTTCGTGAGGAGCGCCGTCACACACTACCGAGGCCGGTCGGTCATTTACGAGATCGAGAATGAACCGGACTTCGACCACTGGGACAAGCTGGAGGAGACATACGCCCGGTTCACCCTCCGCACCGCGCGGCTCATCAAGCGCACCGACCCGAAGGCGCGCGTGATGGTGGACAACGTCTATGGCATCCCCAGCGCCGTGAACGCGGAGTTCTTCAAGGCGGGCGGGCTGAAGTTCATCGATGTCATGTCGTGGCACGATTACCACGAAGGCTGGCTCACGGACGCGGTTTCCCTGAAGCGAATGCGCCAGAACATGGACGAAGCGGGGGGAAAGCACGTCGAGATTTGGTTCAACGAAGGCTGGGCCTTTTCAAACACCGCGGTGGACGAACCCATCGCTTGCACGCACCTGACCAGCGCGCAAAGCGCCAACGCGATCGTCGATTGTGTGGCCGAGCTCACCGCCAACGGGCAGGCCAAGACCATCCTCTTTCACACCGCCTACGAGACGCATGGCATGAGCTTCTGGGATTACAGCGGACCCGGCACGATGTTGTGGGATTGGTACAACTACCCGCTGCCACTGGTGGCCGCGTGGAATGTGCTGGCGCACCACATCGGCGTGAGCGAGACGGCCGGCTTTGTGCGTCCGCCCGGCGCGAACTTCTGTATCTTTCAGGACCAGCGGAACCATCGCGGCGTGATGATCGCTTATGCGGACCGGGAATCAAAAGCCGACGTGACCGTGGACCTGCCGGATTTCGGCACGCCGCTATTGGCGGAGGACATGATGGGCAACACCGCTGCGGCGGCCCGCCAGCTGGTTCTCTCCCAGACCGGCCGCCCGGTTTACCTTTACGCGGCGAATGGGAGCGTCAGCGGGGACCAGTTTGCGAAGGAGTTGGCGCCGCTCGACCGCAAGCATGCCAGCTTTGTCAGCGCCGCCGGAGGCCTGGCATCATCCTGGCGCCTGCCGGCCGCCTGGGAAGGGGTGAAGAAAGGCAGCGCCGATGGTAATCCGGCGTCGGCCGCCGGCCGACCGATCTGGCGCATCGACCGGGTTTACCCGAGTGAGCCCAACTCCGTCGTGAACTACGGCACGGTCCCCTGGGACGGCACGACGTGGCATCCGACCGACCACGAGCAAGGCGGCCAGCCTAGCGTGCGCGTCGAAGGCGGCGTGATTTACTTGAGCGTAAGCGGTCCGTGGCAGAACAACGAGTCCCAGAAAATCGCCGGCCTGGTTTTCATCGCCCCCCAGAGCGCCCGCTATCGAGTCCGCGCCAGCGCCAACAGCAAGCCCTGGACGGGCGGCGCCAAGAGCTTCCGCCTGGCCGTGCTGAAGAAAGACACCCAACGCGCCGCCGAAGTGCGGAGTTTTGTCCTCCCCCGCGAGGGCACACCGGTGCCGCTGGATTTCGAGGTGGAACTCACCACCGGGCACGAACTCGTTTTCCTGCCGCTCCTGCCGGAATGGAACAACGCCACTACGACCCGGATTGAAAACCTGGTCATCGAACAGGAACCTTGAAACCAAAATGGCATCAGGCTGCTCACCCGGTACCATCGGGATCTGGATTGCTCGACGGACTATGCCGCAAACCCGTTGGAGTTAGCCTCAGGCGGACAAGCTCAGGCCAACGGGCCGCGAAGAAACACCAGTGAAGAGATTAGGGCGAGCAACGACGCGAACGCAGGCACACTGCCTCGCAAGAAGTTCATCGAGGTTGGTTGGGATATTCCGGACACAGCATTCCTCCGCCAGCACTGGCCCGAGATGGAGCGCACGGCACCGTGTGATGGCCTCAACTTCTACGTGACCGTAACCAAGCCGGCGGGCGGGCAGGCCGACTCGCTGAAGCTGTGGGATGGTTCGCCTTGGCAGTGGACGTGGTTTCCCAATGCCATCGCCGACCTCAAAGCCTGCCGATTCCCCCGCTTCACCGAGAACTTCCTCCGCATCGACGCCTCTCCTGGAACGCTCGACTGGGCCGAAGACCAAGGGTGGAGCAACCTGGCGGAGAAGCTCGCCATCTGCGCGTGGGTCGCACGCGAGGGTGACGCCAGAGGCATTTGTCTCGACCTCGACCCGTTATGTGGAGACCGGTCAGATCGCCGCGGCACGCAAGGAATTCAAGACTTGGACCAGCAATTACATCGGTGCGGCCCAAAGCTTGAGTGACGACCTGCTCAACGCGATCGCCCGCGACGCGGGCGCGTATGTGGCCGGGCCGGCTGGGCACCAGATCAACCTCAACGGCGAATTTGCTTCGCTCCATGCTTTGCGCACAGGCGATTACACGCTCACGCTCCCGCCCGGGCGTCGCCGGGTGATGGACGCCGACACCGGCCGTCAGCTCTGGAAAGACGGTCGGAGTTTCACCTTCCCGGTACAAGCGCAACCAACGTACTGGTTCTTGTTCGAGTAGGATTTTCCCAGACAACAACAAATGGCCCTCATAGGTTTAGATTCCAAGACAGACGAAACTTCCGCGAGAGGACAGAGAATTTCAAAGCTCGACGGCTTTGCGCGGACAATTATCCTGAACTGACTATGAATCGAAGAGAATTTCTGCTTTCCTCGACTGCGGCCATCGCCGGACTGAGTTGCACTTCCTGCCAAAGCGACTATGGTTCCGCACCGAAGGGGCGGCGCATCGCTTTCAACACCGCCAACCTCGTGGGCCGCGTCTCCGGCTACCGCTACGAACTGAGCCACTGGGGCGAGCAGCACCAGAAGACGGTCGCCGCCACGGACGAACGCGCGTGGGTCTCGATCTGCGAGGACATCGCGGCCGCCGGTTATCGCGCCGTTGAAGTCTGGGAGGCACATGCGGCGCCCGAGAGCCTTAGCGCGGCCAAGGCGGCGACCTGGCGGCGTGTTCTTGAGCAGCATCAATTGCAGCCCATCGGTTATGCCGGCAGTCTCCGGCCTGAAACCATCCGTGTTTGCCAGTGGTTGGGTATCCCGCGCATCAATGGCGCCTTGCGCGGCCAAAGTCCCACCCAGGCGACTGATTTGTGCCGCGAGTCGGGGGTGCGGTTCAATTTGGAAAACCACCCTGAACAATCGACCGAGGAATTGTTGAAACCCATCGGCGGTGGCAACGAATGGCTGGGGGTTTGCGTCGATACGGGCTGGTTTGGGACGCAAGGTGTCGATGTTCCGCAAGCCATCCGGGTGCTGAACCAATTGGTGCGCCATACGCACATCAAGGATGTGCGGCGCGCCGGCGGCCATGAGACCTGCCGGCTCGGCGATGGGGTGGTCAAAATCCCCGCGGTCCTCGGGTCACTGAAGAGCATCGGCTACACCGGTTGGTATTCCTGGGAGGACGAACCAGAGGATCGCAATCCCTTGGACCTCGCCAAATGGACTCTCGATTATCTCAAGACCCAGGTGTGAACGAAAGGTGGCGTCGTTCGCCCACCCGGTCGCTATCCGTTTCATCCCATGAAAACAGCCGGCTTCCTGAACTGCTACATCCTGCGGCTGGCTCCGTTTGCCATGCTCTGCGCCGAAACTGCTCCGAACGCGGCAGCCGGTTCGGCACCGCCCGCTGCGGCCAACCAGACCGTGGGCGATCATGGTTCCCATACCGTCGCGGGCAATGCCGTCGTGTTTAAGTGCTCGGGCGGCGCGACGGTGAGAATTGAATTGTGCCAGGCGGATGTCGCCCGCATCCGCATGGCGATGCCGGGGGCCGATTTTGTCCCCAACGAGCCTTATGCCGTGGTCAATTACGACTGGCCGGCAGTGGGCGCCACGGTGGCCGATGCCGGCGACTCTATCAAGATCGCCACGACCGAAATGGTCCTCCGGGCCAACAAAGTCCAGTTCCATCTGGGCTTTTATAAGCGCGACAACACGACGCTGATCCCTCGGCAAGGCGCTTACTGTACGACTGAGTATGAAGCCGTTCAGCACGCGGGCAGCGTTACCATCGACATCGGCGCACGCAAAGCTCCCGGCGCGTACGTCCCACCGCCAAGGCATTACCTGTTCAAGGTCCATACCGGTTCGGATCCCGGCAAGGTCTATTTGGCCGGGACGGCCCTCGAGAAAGAGCCCTCGGAACAGGCATTGAGCGCCTCCGCCGGCGGGTGGTTTTATGCCGATGGCATCGCGCAGATACGCTTTCCGGATAGCGGCAAGCAGATACGCCTGGGGCTGGGGGCCGCGGTTCCGGGGAGACTATGAAACAAAACATGAAAAGCACCCAAACCATGAATGCAACTGAACTCGACGCGCAGCTAAGCCGCGTCTCGAATTCGCTCAACCGGCGGCGATTTCTCGGCAACACTCTGGCCATAGGAACGACGGTTTCCGCCTTCGGCATCCTGCGCAGCCAGGCTGCCGAGGCCACGGCGGCGGTTTCTCAACCGACCGAATTTACCCGCAAGATCAAGCTCGGTGTCGTCGGTAACGGCGGACGTGGCGCCTGGATTGCCAATTTGTTCAAGCGGCACGGGGGCTACGAAATGTGGGCGGTGGCGGATTACTTCCAGGAGGTGGCTGACGCCTGTGGCGACGCGCTGGGCGTGGACAAGTCGCGGCGCTTTGCGACCCTCTCCGGCTACCAGCGGCTGATCGGGTCCGGCGTCGAAGCCGTGGCCCTGGAGACGCCGCCCGATTTCTTCCCCGAGCACGCCCGTGCCGCGGTCGAGGCCGGCTTGCACGTGTATATGGCCAAACCCGTGGCGGTGGATGTGCCGGGCTGTCTGGAAATCGAAGCCGCCGCGAAGCGGGCTGGCGCACAATCACGCTGTTTCCTGGTGGACTATCAACTCCCGACCGATCCGCACAACCGCGAGGTGATGAAGCGGGTCGAAGCCGGCGCGATCGGCCCGGTGGTTGCCGTGAACAGTCACTATTTCGCGGGTCTCTTTCCCGATCCGGCGTTCACCGCCAACCTCGAGAGCCGCCTCCGCAGCTTGATCTGGTGCAACGACGTCGCCGTGGGCGGCGGCTACCACGTGAATGCCTGCATCCACGGCGTGGACGCCGCCCTCTGGGTAACCGGCAACCGGCCAGTGGCGGCGATGGGTCTGTCGCGCCGCATGCGACCGGATCCTCATGGCGACAGCCACGATGCTTTCTCCGTCCTGTTGGAGTTCGCCGATGGCCAAATGGTCAGCCATCGCGGTAAACACCTGAACAACCAGTCCGCCTTCGATGTGGTCTGTCAGATCCAGGGGCAAACCGGTTATGCCCAGACGAGTTACGGTGGGAAGGTGTTGCTGAAAGGCCCGGAAGACCACTACGAGGGCCAGGTCGAGAATCTCTACGAGGCGGGCGCCGTGCGGAATATCGCCACCTTCTACGAGAATGTGGTCGCAGGCCGCTTCGAGAATCCCACGGTACGCCGCGCGGTGGACAGCGCCCTCGCCACGATCCTGGGGCGGGAAGCCGCCCTTCGGCGCACCCGGTTGACCATGGACCAACTAATCAAGGAGAACACGCGCTTGGAAGTGAACCTGCGCGGCTTGAAGACTTGATTTACATGATAGCCGGCACCGCATGCAAAACCTGAATACGTATAAACTTGGCGGGAGAGGGCCGTTGCGATTCTTGCTCTGGTCGGCGCTCGCGCTCTCAGCGAGCCTTTCGGAAGCACAAGTCCCAGGTGTTTTCAGGGTATCCGAAGGGGTACGGCCCAACGCTGTCGTTTCCCTCTACGGGGAATACCTCACCGGCACAGCAGCGGTCCGCTTCCTCAAAGCGGATGGGACCGTGGCCTCGACACAACCGGCGATCCAGACCGACCCCGGCGGTCATTTTTGCCGGGTGGTGTTTCCCGCGATCCCCCCGGGAGCATACCAACTGGCCGTTCGGAATGGGGTGGGGTGGTCCACGCAAACGATTTATGTGAACCGGGCGGAACCCCGGTGGATCTCCGAAGAGCGCGCCTACCCCGGCCTCTCGATCAAGGTCATCGGCAGGAACCTGGATGCGAGCGAGTACAATGGCCGGCAAAACACGGAGGTACGGATGGCGCCCGTTCATGGGGGTAAACCAATAGTCATCGCGCCGCAGAGCACGAATCCCTATGGCGTAGATTTCACCATTCCGAAGGACCTGCCTGCCGGAAATTACTACGTAGAGGTGAACGCCCATTCCGCGGAGTTCGGGGACAATTGGGTGCGACTCAACAACCACAGCGAGTTTCCCGACACCGTCCGCGACACGGTGGTCCAAGTGGGGGCGACACCCACAGACCCGACCGCCCTGGCGTTGAAGGTGGCCTGGGCCAACGACTTCAATTGGACCAACGTAATTGATGCCAGACGCGACTATCGTGCCCGCGGCGATGGCTTCGCCGACGACACCCAGGCCATTCAGCGGGCGTTGGATGACGCGACCGCGCGCGGCGGCGGAGTGGTCCACCTTCCCAACGGGGTCTATAAGGTTGACGGGCTGACCCTCGGCAGCGGGTGCATCCTTCGCGGAGAGAACCGCGAGCAGACCATCATCGCCGTTTCCCGAACCGAAGGCGAAGCCATCGTCGCCAAGGGCAGCCGGCACGGGATTGCGCAGCTCACATTGCGTTATCAAGCGCAGGCACCGAATGACGTCCAATCCACGTTGCTCGGCGGCGACGCCGACCAACTCTTTCTCCACCACGTCACGTTCGACTTGCTCCGAAACCCTGATGTCCCCGTCCAGCACTCGCCGTATTATGTTGCCGGACCCGGTCCCATGCTGGTCGCCGGATGCCGCTTCTTCATTTCCTCTCGCAACCTCTGGAATCACAACGTGCGCAACCGGGTGACCTTCCGCGACAATTTCATCGACATGCATGATGGCCTGGGACTCTGCATGTCCTCCGAGAAGCTACTCGTGCTCGACAATGAACTCGTGTTTCATCCCGCAGCTTACGCAGGCCAGATGAACGGCTTTTTCCTCAACGAAGGCTGGATGGGTCGGAACATTTTCAATGCCTACATCGCCGGCAATAAGGCTCATGACTTGAATGGCCCTGGCGATTGCCAGCCCTACGCCGCCGATTCCGCGTGGTCGTGCGTGGCCGGCGCCGTTACCTCCGCGAGCACCAACACGGTCGAGGTTCGCAATGACATGAGCGGCGACTTTAAGGGTTTGGACACGCATGAACTGGAACTGATCGTGGTCCAGGGGAGGGGCTTGGGCCAACTCCGTCGCGTTTCCGCCCGCAAACACCTGGGCGGTGACCCCGCCGTTGTTCGGTTCACGGTCAGCCCGGCTTGGGACGTGCCGCCCGACGCCACCAGTATGGTCAGCGTCGGCTGTTGGCATGTAAACAATGTTTTCTTCCGCAACCAGGCACGGCGCGCGAAGTCACCGTACAACATGTATTACGGAGGCAGCTACGATTGCGTGGACGCCGAGGCCGTCTCCGAGGATACCGAGGGGTGGTACAACTGGGGCCGGATCGGTGAATACCCCAGCAAGCCGCCCTGGCATTGCCCGGTCTATTTCAGCCAGTTGAAGCGCAGCACCTTCACCGGAAAGTCGCCTGCCTACTCGACCATGGGCCTTACCCTGCGCGTGGAAAACGAAACCACCCGCTACCGCGGCATCGGCGATTATGGCACGGAGATCCGGGACAACCTCATTGACCGGAGCGCGTGCTCGAATGCCAGCCAACGCCTGGCCGGCAATGCCGCCATCGCCACTCGGAACCAGGTCTGGACGAACCTGACGGGCGGCACCCCTCTGGTTTTCGCCACGCTCTGCGAAGGCAACCGAATCCAGAACTCAGCCGTGGGATTTGATTTGAACCAAAGCTATTCCTTCGCCATCCGCGGAACCGGCTACGAGAACTGCCCGCGGGCGGTGAACGACCACGGTTTTGACACGGCCCTCCTGCCTGGCGCTCCCGCCCCAGTGGCCCCGGCTGCGGCGACAACCACCAACCTGAACTACGCCGTTTCGTGGGTGGGCAACTCCTTCTCCGGCGCGGACGACAAATGGGTGCAGAACTTCTTCATCCACATGAGCACGACGCCCGATGGCTCCTGCTACACCTGGAGTCACTGGGACGAAGGCGGCCAGAAGTTCGGTGTCTATCGGGACGGTAAGGTCGCCGGGAACCGGGATGTGAAGGCGAACAGCCTTTCGGTGAAGGACCAACAAGGACGAACCTGGACCATCTCCGTGCAGTACACCGATCCGCAACACCAGGAATGGGACTTCATCCCGCAGGGAATTCAATGTGAAGGAAAGACCATCGCGTTCCCGGAACTCGTTCAGCCCACGGCGCTCGCCTTGGCCAATGACGGCCGGTTGATGGTGGCCGATTCGCTCACCGGGCCACGCCAGCAAGTCCTCTTTTATGACATTTCCGATCCGGGCCACCCCAAGCTGATGAAGGCCTTCGGCGACTACGGCGGCATTGCCTCCGGCACCCCCGGCGAGGTCACGCCCACGAAATTCTGGGACATCCGCGGTATCGGCATGGATGCCCAGGATAATCTCTATGTCGCCATGAGCGAAATGGGCACCGTGCTGCGGAAATTCACCCCCGCGGGGAAACTGGTTTGGGAACTCTACGGGCATTTCTTTGTGGATGTTGCCTGCGCGGACCCGTTGACCGACGGCAAGGACGTTTGGGCCGTCCAGGAACATTATGTTATGGATTACACCCAACCGGCCGGCCAGCAGGCAAAGTGGGCGGGGTACTCGCTGGATCGACACAAGTACCCGAACGATCCGCGCGGCCTGATGTTTGTGAAGCAGCAAGGCGAGCACGGCTTGACTTCACCCCAGGTGGTCTATCTCAAAGGCCGCCGTTTCCTGTTCGTCGGGGGCATGTTCGCGTCCAACTTTATCAACATCTTCCGCTATGACCGCGACGGCCTCGGAGAAATGGCAATCCCCGCGGGGCTGATCATGCAATGGGGCCACGGCCTCTATAACACCGGCCTGCATTGGCCCCCGCAACGGCCCGAAGGAAAGCCGTTTATTTGGCGGGATCTCAACGGCGACGGCGACTACCAAGCCGCGGAATACGCGCCTAACACGGACCGGGTGCAACCCGGCCCGTTTTATGTCGATAAACTAGGCAATATCTGGATGGCCAACGGATTCTTCCGGTACGACTTCCAAGGCCTCGACGAGCGGGGCAACCCGATCTACTCCGCGGACAAGATCACCGTGATGGAAAAGCCCAAGGGTATGAAAGACGTGGCCCGGGTATGTTATGACTCCGACACCGACACGCTCGTGGCCGCCGAGCAGGGCGTCGAGGAACACGGGCGGGCGGACATGCGCCATATCGGCCGTATCTTCGTGTGCCGGAACTACTTGGCCGGAAACCGTGACGCCATCAGCTTCACCTCGGGCGCAGGGCGGGAAGCCGCCTGCGTCGCGGCAACAGGGGATTATGTCTTTACCGGCGGCTGGAAGGAGCGGGGCCGGGTGCATGTGAACCGTCTTTCCGACGGCGCGCGCCGATGGGTGTCTTGGATCCCGGCCCGACCGTCGGTGGCGTCGAGAAGACCGGTTGGGTGGACATTCTCACAGGCATCACCGCTCACCAACAACACGATGGCGCCTATTTGGTGTTCATTGAGGAAGATTATCGCGCCAAGTCAATTTTGTACCGCTGGAGGCCATAATGCGAACTCACGGTTTAATGATCCTGCTGACGGTCCTACTCCTCCCGTCGGCCGTGCCGGCTGAGGGGGGCGACGGGTTGGAGGGGCGCCATTTGCTCGTCACCTCCGTCCGCACCGGCCATACCGAGATCTTCGACGTCGACCCGGCCAGCGGAGACGCGCGCAACATCACGCGTAGCCGTGACTGCGAGAACCGCTATCCGTGTTGGTCGCCCGATGGCCAACAAATCGCGTTCACCTCGAACCGGGAAGGCGGCACCTACAACCTGTTTGTGTGCGACGCCGATGGATCGAATGTCCGGGCCATCACCCACGAACGAGGCACGGGGGTGGCCTACATGCCCAGTTGGTCGGGCAATCGGATCGTGTTCGGCTTCCACCGCGCGCAACCAGAAATGGCCAGCATCCGCCCCGATGGGTCCGGCCTCACGATTCTCGGCCGTGGGCACGACCCGTGCCTCTCGCCGGACGGAACGAAAATCGCCTACACGGGAGAAGTCCCCGGTGGCGTTTCCGTTTTCGTCATGGATGCCGATGGCGCCAACAAGCGGCAAGTTGTGCATGAGGCCAATCCCTGGGGTGCCATCTTCCCAAGCTGGTCGCCGGATGGGGCGACCATCGTCTATTCGTTCAAGGCTGGTGAAGCGCTGGAGTTGTTTCTCACCGATACCGCCGGACAGCGTCCGCCTCGGCAACTAACCCATCTCAATCAAGTCTGCACCCCGGCGGCCTTCTCCCCGGACGGCAAG
>TBL_comb47_HYPODRAFT_10001493_pt1 | contig 30361 bp, 24 predicted proteins | sample TroBogypolimnion_40_FD_10682 | JGI IMG/M metagenome (IMG submission 10682) | reverse complement strand
TCTCTGGCCGAAATGCTTGAGATAATGGATCATTTTTAAAAATTATTTGAGAAAAGGAGAAATTAAATTTACACACCCCGTCCGTCCGTTGGCTAACGGACCGCCACCCCTCTCGAAGAGGGGAAAATTTTTCTCTTCATATTGTTATTTTATAACTTATCTACACTTCATGGCATTAAAGAAAAATAAAGTAAAATAATTCTTTAATGTTTTTGAATTGAAATGTGCAGAAAAAATAAAGTGGGACATAAGTCCCCTCTTCGGGATGGTAATTTATTTTTATTTCTTTTTTAGACGAATTTTTGATTATACTTTCATTACCTTGGTGCTGGCAATATAATCATGCAGGCAAAGTTTGCTTTTTTCAAATATGAAAAGGCTGTCTGCAACAAATAAAAACCATCCGTAAAAGGGAAATATTTCTATGAAAATCGGGAGGCAATAACGCAAAAAATATAACATCCCAAACGAAGGAATGTTTCCATACTTATCGGTTATTTTAATGCCGATAAATTTTTTACCAATCGTTTGTCCGGCTTTGTTCAACAAATAGCCATTACAAAGTATAAAAATTATCTGCAGTAAAACGAATGAAATAAAATATCCAAGAATAAAATTTCTATAAACAAACATAATACAACGTCCCAGGCCGAACGGCATAAGCACTACAAGGAAGATCAGAACCACAATAAATAGATCTATTACTGCCGCTATGAACCTATCAGAGCGGGAGGCGGAATCATCAAGCTCTTTTATGACGGGAGTAAAATCCTCAATCACTTTTATCCCTTTATCAGAATAGAGGGATTTTACATATTCATCATTAATTTCCTGCTCTTCGGGAAGATGAAACTGAATTTTAATAAAACTTACAATTTCCTTAAAGTTTTCCGGGTATCTTTCCCTGTTTATCCTGAAATATGCATTATATAATTGTTCTTTATCATACCTTCCGTAATTTGAATCTTCCTTTATAGCCATGATATTTCCTAAAAAATGGTAGTCTATAATAAGCAATTAAATATTTTATTGCTTTTAAATTCTGTTTAAAAAAGAACTGCCGGGTGTGCGGCCCGGCAGTAAGTAAGATTTAATTGTTATTGCTCATCAACATCATCTTCAGGAATGACGCGGGCAATATCGGCAATTTCATCCTTTTCATTTAATCTGATAAGCCTAACGCCCTGAGTGTTTCTCCCCATTACGCGTATTTCTTTAACGGCCTGTTTAATAACCATTCCGCCCGATGTAATAATTACAAGTTCATCGGCATCATTTACTTCTTTCATCGCAATCAGCCGTCCAACTTTATCGGAAGTCTTCACAGTAATAACACCTTTACCGCCTCTGTGTGTTAGTCTGTAATCTTCAATCTCTGAACGCTTGCCGAATCCTTTATCCGTAACCACAAGCAAAGTTGTTGCATTTCGGACAACAATCATTCCTATTACTTTGTCTTTTTTCTCTACTTTAATTCCGCGTACGCCTGTTGCAGTACGTCCCATATCGCGTACATCTTTTTCATTAAAACGAACAGCCATTCCTTCTTTTGTGCCAATGATAATGTCATTATTGCCGTCGCTTAATTTTGCTTCAACAAGGCAATCCCCTTTTTCAAGGTTAATGGCAATAATTCCCCCTTTTCTAACATTAGAATAAGCAGAAAGGACTGTTTTTTTAACGGTACCTTTTTCGGTGGCCATTACAATATATTTATCATCTGTAAATTCTTTTACTGTTACAAATGCGGTTATATTTTCCTCTTTCTCTTTTTCAAGGAGGTTAATAATTGACCTGCCGCGTGCAGCTCTTCCCCCTTCGGGAATTTCATGCACTTTAAGCCAGTAACATTTGCCCCTGTCGGTAAAGAACATTATATAATGATGTGTAGAGGCAACGAACATATGTTCAATGAAGTCTTCTTCTTTTGTACCGGCGCCTGTAACACCCTTGCCTCCGCGCCCCTGTTTACGGTAACCGCTTACCGGGAACCGTTTAATAAATCCGCCGTGCGAAATTGTTACAACTACATCTTCTTCGGCAATTACATCTTCAAGGGAGAATTCTTTAGAGTCGTAAATAATTTCAGTTCTGCGTTCATCGCCGTATTTTTCTTTAAGGGCAATGAGTTCATCTTTAATAATTGTTCTGCGTTTCTTTTCGTTATCCAAAATGCCTTTAAGTCTTTCAATTATTTTAAGTACTTCTTTATATTCATCTTCAATCTTCTTTCTTTCAAGTCCGGTTAAGCGCTGCAGCCTCATATCAAGAATTGCTTTAGCCTGAATTTCGCTAAGCTTGAATTTGCGCATCAAATTTATTTTTGCAGTTTCAACATCGCGCGACTTTTTAATCGTATCAATTACTGCGTCAATATTATCAAGCGCAATTATAAAGCCTTCCAAAATGTGTGCACGGCGTTCTGCCGCATCAAGTTCATATTTGGTCCTTCTAATAAGAACTTCCATGCGGTGTTCAAGGAAGTACTGCATCATCTGCAGAACATTCAGAACACGCGGAACTCCGTTTACAAGAGCAAGCATAATAACGCCGAATGTTGTCTGCATTTGTGTATGCTTGTAAAGATTATTAAGTATTACTGCGGGCTGACCGTCACGTTTTAATTCTATTACAACGCGCAGGCCGTCGCGGTCCGATTCATCGCGCAGATTGGAAATTCCTTCAAGTTTGCCTTCGCGTACAAGCTCTGCAATTTTTTCAATAAGAGACGATTTATTAACCTGATAAGGAATTTCGGTAATAATAATATTTTCCCTGTCATTTTTTAAAGTTTCAATATTTGCTTTAGCGCGTATTACTACACGGCCCCTTCCTGTAAGAAGTGCTTCTCGCACCCCTTCGTAACCGTAAATAATTGCACCCGTAGGGAAATCGGGAGCTTTAATGTATTTAATGATTTCTTCAACTTTAATTTTCGGGTTATCTATAAGAGCCACAAGCCCGTCTATTACCTCGCCTATGTTATGAGGCGGAATGTTAGTAGCCATGCCCACTGCAATGCCGCTGGCTCCGTTAATAAGAAGATTTGGAAGGTAGGAGGGCATAACGGTAGGTTCCTGCAGAGATTCATCAAAGTTATTTACAAAATCTACAGTGTTTTTATCAAGATCGCGCAGCATCTCATCAGCTATTCTGGCAAGGCGTGCCTCCGTATAACGCATAGCTGCTGCAGAATCACCATCTATACTGCCGAAGTTTCCCTGTCCGTCCACAAGCGGGTAGCGCAGAGAAAAATCCTGCACCATGCGTACCATTGTATCATATACGGCGGTATCGCCATGCGGATGGTACTTACCAAGAACCTCACCCACAATACGGGCAGATTTTTTATATGGCTTATTATGCGCCATGCCAAGTTCGTGCATGCCGAATAAAACGCGGCGGTGCACCGGTTTTAATCCGTCCCTAACATCGGGCAGGGCACGTGCTACAATTACAGACATCGCATAATCGATGTACGAAGATTTCATCTCTTCTTCAAGAGCTACAGGAACTACTTTTTCAAATATTGTCGTCATAATCTTCTATCTATTTTCTAAAAACTGAATTTACTGTTTTATATCTTCCGGCTTCCATTTCAAACGAAAGAAGCCAAAGTGTAATTTTATAATTCTTTAGATACCTTGTTTAATATGTACTCATATAATTCTTTTATTACTTCTAAATATCTCTTTCTGTTTAATGGCTCTTCTTCGAAAATTAAATCATATCTGTATTCAACTGCATAGTCCGTTAAGTCCACCAAACTAACAAATTTGTCCGGAAAAGTAATTTCATTCTCTTTTATTTGAGCAAATAATTCAGATAAATCATGAGTCTTTTTAAAAAACACATCATGAACATTTAGCAATGACTTAAGACTTTTTTCAACGGCTTGTTGTGCATGAAAGCCAAAAACAGAATCATCAAATAATTTTGTATCGTTAACCATACCTTGTAATGCCGATAAATCTCTTTCGGCAAGTTTTAATAAATACTTGGAATAATTATTGTCTTTCATACAAAACCCTACCCTCTCTTATGCTCCGGGCTATAATATGATTCAAAGAATTTTTCCATGTTTCAAATTCGTTTGTATCATAAACTAAAATATCTTTGGAAATTCTATACTTTGATAATGATTCCCTTATCTTCATAATTTCTTTTCTGCGCGGCCTTTCTTTTGAGAATGACTCCCTTTCAATAATCAATAAGTCCAAATCGGAGTTTTCATTTTCTTCACCGCGTGCGTAAGAACCGAATAATATTATTTTTTCTGCATCCGTATGGACAAGAATATCATTAACAATATTTTCTAACATTTCTTTAGACATATATTATAAACTTTTTAATATATCATCAATTGCTTTATCAACTCCAAGAGCCTGGCGGCGCGCTATCTGGTATATTTCATTCATTGCCGTTGCCGCAGGTATTTCAGATATAGTTTCAATCTCTTTTGAATTTATGCTTAAAAGGAATACTCCGCTGAGATTAAAAATATTAAGATTAAAGATCGGCTCTACCGAGAGCTGCTCTTTTGAAATTTTTATTATGTATTCAGAAACATCAACCTGATAGATATTATCATTATCGGTTAAAGACCAGGAAATAGATCCCTCTTTGGTCCTCTTATAAAGTTTCTGTGCTATTTCAAGTAATTTTTCTTCCATGTATCCACAAATCTTATTTATTAACAATAGTGAAAACTGTTCTTGCCGGCTGCGGCTGTCCGAAATATGCCTTAATTAGAATGTTTTCTTTTATCTCGTTATCATTGTTATAGGAAAACCTGGCGTTAAGCGGTTCAGAGTCCCTGGGATTAATTGAAGAAACAGTTCTGCTGAAAGCCTTTTGGTATCCTTTCTCGTCAAATTTTTCTTCCGCGGTCCAGCCGTCGCCATAAGGGCGAATATTAAGAGCCGAATTTTCTTTAGTATAAATTATTACTTTAATATTCCTTGCAACGCCTTGTCCTTTATTAAAAAATTCAATGCTGCCAAGTTCTGCGGCGTTTATTGTTTTGCCCTGAAGCGGTGCGCCTTTATACATAAACGTCATATCGGGAGATACGCCCTGTGAAGAAAGTGTTTTTTGTGCATTGTCCTTTAATTCTTTTATTGCATCATTAACATCTTTTTGGTTCTGTGCTATCCCGGCATTCATTTCCTGCCTGGTTGCCGACCATTCTTTTCTTATATCGTTAATAGCATTTTCAGTTTTATCGGCATTTCTGAAAGCAAGAAGCAATGGAATAACTACACCAAGAAAAAGAACCAATATGCAGAAGAACCATAGAAGGAAATTAACTCTTCTTTCCGAAAAATTGTTTTTTCCGTCAACGTAAGTTTTCTGTGTTTCGGCAATTGCCTTTCTAAGAACGGATACTTCCTGCTTCAATTCTTCAGTCTGTTGTTTAAATTCGGCATTATCCTTTTGGGCGCTTAGAAGCTCCTCTCTTATTGCAGAGATTTCCTGTATTGCTTTTGAAGAATTATAGTTAGAATCGGAACCGTCCTGTTTCATTACAGCAGCTTTATTCCTGGATTGGATTGCTTCATATTTTGCTTCGCCTGCTTCTTTTTTTAATTCGGCAATTTCCATTTTAAGAGTGTTAATTTCCTTTAAAGAATCTGCGAGGGTGAATTTTTCTTTAGCGGCATTTTTTACTGCCCGGGAAGTTAACTCTTCCTTTTTCAGTTCGCTAGTTCTTTTTGCCATTTTAATATCACTAAAATATTAATAACGTAATTATTTAATTTTTCAATTTCCCTAAAACTACAGGGAAACCTAATTATGCTGATTGTATTTCTCTTGCAGCCATCGAATCAATAACTTTCTGCTTTTGCAGAAGGAGTGGGATATAATGGCTGCGTTTTAAAAAAATATGTTTTAACATATTATATATTATAATCATTTTTTGTAAATCTGTTCTAATATTGTAGATACAGAAGGCATTGATGGAGAACTGTCACCTTTTAATAAACCTGTATCAACTCTGCTAAATAATGACTGTAAAACAAATGCCCTGTCTTTTTCGTCAAGCTTCCCTTCTTTTATTAAAGCCAAATACACCAAAGTCAATTGTTCTCGTTCTTCAGAGTCTCTTTGTAAATGATAAGAACTAAAGGTAAGTCTAGAAAAAACACTCACTAGAAAGGATAAAAATGTAATTATCAAGGCAAAAACAACAAGCCCTTTTATGGCCTGTGGCTCCCCTTTGAAAATATTATAACCAAAAACTCCTGGAGTATCATATAAAACCACAATTAATATACCTACAATTAATACAATTGACAGCACCAAACCAACTAACCACCAGCCCCCTTGTTTTTTATATTTTGTACTTCTATCTTGCCAATATTTTACCGGGGCCTCTAATTTTAAATGTTCTTCATATGCTTTTTTTAGTGAGGTTAATTCTTTGTCTCGTGCATCTTTAACGGTAAATAATTCATTGTCTTTTGCTTCTACATATTTTGTATATTCGTCATATTTCTTACCAATCCATTCGTTTTGTGTGTTTTCAAAATTTTCTTTCCATTCATTTAATTCGTTTTGATGTGCCAAATAATTTGCACTAATATCTATTTCTGTTTGTCTGGCTTTGGTAATTAACTCATCAAACTCGTTATTTTTTGATTTTATTGAGGGTTCTGTTTTATAGAAAAGATCATATGCTGCTAAATAACCATAAAGTATTTCCCAACTGTTTGGAGCCCAATAATCTGATTTAAGAACAAAACTTAAAATAAACTTCACAGCGTTTTTATTTTTATTCATTAATTCGGTTAATTTTTTACCTGGAGCACTTATAAAGATAATTGCTGTTGGATTAAACAAAATATCTAATTTGGGTTTAACGTTATCTAATGTTTTCTTAATATCTTCAATTGAATTATTATTATAGGACTCCTTTAACTCATTTAAAATATTTAATAGTTCTTCATAGATTCTAATATATTTTGATTGTATTGCAGAATTTAAATTTTCTTTTTGCCAAACAGATTTTTCTGCTTCCAAAAAATTTATAACTTTATCAACACTTTTTAAAATCAATCTAAAACCTATCTCAGGTCGATCTATTTCTAATTTAAATTCATCTAATATTTTTTTCTTAATAGTATTCATATCTTTCTTTATTCTAAATTACACACTTATTTTTTCCGCCATATATGATATTAACGAATTGGATATTTTTTAAACATCCAATTTAGCATACTTAGCATGCTTTTCAATAAATTCTCTACGTGGTTCTACGTTGTCTCCCATAAGGGTTTCAAAAATTTTATCTGCTGCTGCTGCGCTTTCAACGTTAACCTGCAAAACGGTTCTGGTTTCCGGATTCATAGTAGTAGACCATAACTGTTCCGGATTCATTTCACCAAGGCCTTTGTAACGGGAAATAACCACTCCCTTAGGATGCCCTTCTTCATCGACCTCCACTTCTGCTGCTTCACCATCAACAATTTCTTTTACTTTAACTTCTCCTTTAAAACGTTTTAATACTTTATCCCTTTCTTCGTCATCAAAAGCATAAAACTCTTCTTTGCCTTTTTTAATTTTATAAAGAGGGGGCTGCGCAATGTAAACTTTTCCCGCGGTTATTAATTCTTTCATATGGCGGTAGAAAAAAGTGAGAAGTAGAGTGCGTATATGGCTTCCGTCAACATCGGCATCAGTCATTAAAATAATTTTTCCGTAGCGGGATTTTTCATGATCAAAATCTTCTCCTATTCCGGAGCCAATTGCAGCTATCATAGCTTGAATTTCTGCATTTTCAAGAATTTTATTCATCTTGGCTTTTTCTACATTTAGAATTTTACCTCTAAGAGGAAGAATGGCCTGAAACCTTCTATCGCGCCCCTGTTTTGCCGAACCCCCCGCGGAATCTCCTTCTACGATATATACTTCGCAATGTTCGGGATCGTTAATTGAACAATCTGCAAGCTTGCCGGGCAGGTGCATGGAATCGAGCGCATTCTTGCGGCGTACAAGGTCGCGTGCTTTGCGTGCTGCTTCACGTGCTTCTGCAGCGCGCATACATTTTTCAATTACTTTTTTTCCAATAGAAGGATTTTCTTCAAGAAACTCGGAAAGTTTTTCACCTACAATGGTTTCAACAATGGATTTAACTTCACCGTTGCCGAGTTTTGTTTTTGTCTGCCCTTCAAACTGGGGCTCCATAACTTTAACGGAAATTACCGCTGTTAAACCTTCCTTAAAATCATCGCCGCTTAGAGTAATTTTATTATTCTCTTTAATTAAACCGTTTTTGTATGCATAATTATTAAATGTTCTTGTAAGCGCGGTTCTGAAACCGACTAAGTGAGTTCCGCCTTCGATAGTATTTATATTATTTACATAAGAGTGAATGTTTTCACTGTATGATTCGCTGTATTCAAATGCAATTTCTACCGGTGTGTTTTCTTTTTCCCCTTCAATATAAATTGTTTTGTGAATAGGAGAGCGGTCTTCATCAAGATATTTTACAAATTCAATAATTCCGCCTTTAAAATGATACTCAACCTCTTCGTTATCAACTTCATCTTTTATAATCATGGTAACATTTTTGTTCAGGTATGCCAGTTCGCGCATTCTTTCTACAATGGTATCAAAATGGAATTTGGTTGCTTTGAAAATATCCTTATCGGGTTTAAATGTTATAATAGTACCGCTTCTATCGCTCTTGTAAGTTCCAGATTGCTTAACTGCTGCAACCGGAGCGCCTTTTTTGTATTCCTGAAAATAAATTTTCCCGTCTCGTTTAACTTCAACAGTAAGCCATTCAGAAAGAGCATTAACAACTGAAACACCTACACCGTGTAAGCCGCCGGAAACTTTGTATGAGTTTTTATCGAACTTTCCCCCTGCATGAAGTACAGTCATTACGACTTCCAGGGCGGATTTCTTTTCCGTAGGATGCATGTCAACCGGAATGCCGCGCCCTCTGTCTTCAACGGTTACGCTTCCGTTTTTATTCATTGTAATTATAACTCTGTCATTATAACCGGCCAGAGCTTCATCTATTGCGTTATCTACAACCTCATTAACAAGATGGTGAAGCCCGCGTGAACCAATGTCGCCAATGTACATAGCCGGGCGCATTCTTACGGCTTCAAGACCTTTAAGAACGTTAATGTTTTTTGCCGTATAGTTTGTCTCTGCTGAGTTTGCCAATTTTACACCTTAGTTTTTATAAAAATTTTACTGTTTTTATTAAGTTTTCTTTAAAATAATTATTAATTCTTTCTATCAACAGTTTTTGCCTTAGATTCAGTTCGTTTCTCCAAACTGAGTTTTCAACATGTAAATAAAGAACTTTTTTTTCTATTTTAACTGCACTTGCAATCTTATCAAGATCGGGGAAAATATCGTAAAATTTTTCCACAACCGAAAAGCTCTTTGCAGCTGCTCTTAATTTTTCAAACTCGTTTTCTTCATTAATAACATCAGAAATACTTTTAATTCTTTGACGCATATTCAATGCTGCCGTTATTAACTCTTATCATTAAATTATTATTATGCATGTTAAGATTTTCAAAACGGGTAAAATCGGTCAGGGTAATAAACGCCTGTCCTACTTCTTTCAAATAAGAAGAAATTTTCTCCGCTCTGAATGAATCAAGCTCGCCGAAAACATCATCAAGAAGAAAAACCGGCGTTCTCGATAATTTTTCCTTCATATAGAAAAATTGAGCAAACTTTAATGCAATCTGAAAAGTTTTGTGCTGTCCCTGTGATCCGTATTTTTTCAGTTCCATTCCATTAATCTTGAATATAAAATCATCTCTATGTGGGCCGGCAAGGTTTGAACAGCGGCGGAACTCTTCTTCTTTCAATTGTTCTAATCTTTTTATGAACTTATTTTTAATGTCATCCGCAGAGTTATCATCAAGGCAGGAATAAATTATCTGTGGTTTTTCTGCATCATTCAAAATTTTATAGTATGCTGTATCAAGATACTTATTAAATTCATCAATAAAAGCCACTCTGTGTTTAATAAGCTCGGTACCGTTTTCAACAAGGGTTTCGGTCCATGAATCAAGCTGTGGAATGAGGGAATAATTTTTTGTTTCATATAACTGAATAAGCAGCCTTGCACGTTGTTTAAGTATTTTGTTATAGTCTATAAGAATTTTCAGATATGTATTGCTTACCTGCGAAATTACAAAATCGATATATTTTCTGCGGTCTGCCGGAGAACCCTGAGTAATGGAATGATCCGGCTGGGTTAAAGTAACTATAGGAAATTTACCTATAACAGAGGACGTTCTGAAAATCTGTTTATCATTCAGAAAGTAATTTTTTTTATTGATGTCCTTAAAAAATAAGATTTTTGAATGGTCTTCTGTCAACTCTTTAAATTTTCCTTTAGCTTCAAAAAAATTTTCATCAAAATTTATTACTTCCGGTTCGGATGAAGAGAGCAGGCTTTTAGTAGTGCATAAATAATATATTGCTTCAAGAATAGTTGTCTTGCCCTGCCCGTTTCCGCCTACTATGTAATTCAAATTTTCAGAAAAATTTATTTTACTGCTTCTATGTAACCTGAAATTCTTTAATTCTAATTCTTGTAAAAACATTTTAATTATTAAGACGAACAGGCATCAGCAGCATTAGTAATTCCTGTTTTTCTTTATTTTTTACCGGTTCAATAACAACTGCTTTTGTAGGTGAGTGCAGTTTAAAAATAATATCTTCTTCCTGTGAAAGATGCGTTAACACATCATTAACGTAGGAAGAATTAAAACCTATTTCCATTTCTTTTGCATCATACTCGGCAGGAATTGTTTCTTCGCCCGAGGCGCCTAAATCTACATCTTCTGCCGATATGTTAAGAAAATCTTTTTTAAGTGAAAATTTTACTCTTCTTGTATTTGAAGTTGAGAATAACATCATTCTTTTTACAACCTCAAGAAGTTCTTTTGTTTTTAATGTAAGAGTAATTTCATTTTCTGACGGAATTACGCTGCTGTAATCAGGATATTTTTGAGAAATTAAACGAGTTGTAAGAACAATATCGCTTAACATGAATGACATGTGCGTTTTGCTTACATAAATATTAACGTCTTTGTCATCAAGAATTTTTGAAAGTACTGATACAGCTCTTTCAGGAACAACGTACTGATCATTAACCGGGAGGCCTTTTCTTTCCAGAAGAAGGTTTACTAACCTGTGGCCGTCTGTGGTAACAAATCTTAATCCCGCTTTAGAGAATTCAAATAACGTACCCATCATAGCCGGACGCATTTCTTCTTTGCTCATAGCAAAAGAAGTTTTATCAAGTGCATATTTTAAATCAATACCCGAAAGAACGAAATTACTCATTTCTCCCTGCAGAGAAGGAATTTCAGGAAAATCTTCAGGGCTTAAATAACTCAAAGTAAATTTACCGCTATCGGTCTTAAGATTAAGTTTACCGTTTGGGCTGGCTTTAAACTGAATTGTAGTATCCTTTAATGATCTTACAAAATCATAAAGAAGCCTTGCCGGAACTACAATAGAAACATTTTCTTCGGCAACAATATTAAGCGAAGACTTAAGTGAAATTTCCAGATCGGTAGCATAAATTGTTAAAGAACCATCCTTAATTTCAAATAGGAAATTCTCAAGAATGGGCATTGGCGTGCGTGAAGGAACTGCTGGAATAATCTTCGTTAAAAGTTTTTCAAGCTCTTTGCTGTTTACTTTGAATTCCATATTAATTGCCTCGTTTTAACCTTGAAAAATATCAATTTTTGACGTTATTTTCAATTAGATTACCTAATCAACACATATATTAATTAATATATAGTTTTAAATTTTTAAATAAGTACAATAATAAGGATGTTAATATGTTGATAACCCATATTTTGCCCGAATTTAACCTGAAATGAGGGAATATAGCCATTAGTATTTGTGGATAATTTAATCATCATATTGAGTTACAAGGCGTTGTGTTAATAGTACCGGGTTTTCAACAGTGAATTAACAAGTTATACTTAGGTTACCAACACAAAATGTTGATAACTCCTTCCTTAAGAAGCTGTAACCTCTATTTTATTTTTTATTGTATCTACGGTTTCTTTTATTTTAATATTCGTAGAAACCAGATCTTCAATAGATTTGTGAGCATGAAGAACGGTAGAATGATCCCTTCCGCCGAAATGAAGGCCAATTGTTTTGAGCGAAGATTTTGTCATAATCTTGGATAAATACATTGCAATCTGGCGGGCTTCCACAACTTCTTTTTTGCGGTTCTTCTCTCGTAATTTATTTTCTTCTACCTCAAAATATTCGCATACAATTTTTGTAATGTATTCAATGGAAATATTTATTTTTTTGCTTGAAGAAATTTCTTTTACTGTCTTCTTTGCAAGTTCAAGATCAATTTTTTTACCGTTAAGAGAGGCATTTGCTAAAAGTTTTATTAAACAGCCTTCCAGTTCTCTTATGTTGGAAGTAATGTTGGTACCAATATACTCAAAAATATCGGGAGTAAGCTTAATGCCGAAGGATTCGCTCTTGTTTTTAAGAATGGCAATTCTGGTTTCAAAGTCAGGCGGTTGTATATCGGTAGTCAAACCCCATTGAAATCTTGATATAAGCCGCTCATTCAATCCTTTTAGCTCTTTAGGCGGTTTATCGCTTGATAGGATTATTTGCCCGCCTGATTGATGCAGTGTGTTAAAAATATGGAAAAACAAATCCTGTGTCTTTTCTTTACCTATTAAGAACTGAATATCGTCAATGATAATCGTATCCATGCTTTTATAGTAATTAGAAAATTCATTAACAGTGTTAGATTGAACAGCCTCAACGAATTCTACTGTAAAAACATCGGTGGAAAGATATATAACTTTAGTTTTTGGTGCTTTCTCAAGTATCTTGTTGCCAATAGCCTGTATTAAGTGGGTTTTACCAAGCCCTACACCGCCATAAATAAACAAAGGATTGAAAGAAGTTTGTCCCGGGTTTTCAGAAACAGCATAAGCGGCAGCTCTTGCAAGCTGGTTTCCTTCCCCCTTAACAAAGTTATCAAACAGATATTTCGGGTTTAAATAAGATTCGAAAGGGGGTTCATCATCATTTGATTTGTTTGAAGAGGTGTTTTTATCGGGAATGGTCTGAGTTATGTTGATAATGGGCTCATCATCGTCCTCAATGATAATATAAGTGATGCGGCCATCGTCTCCAAGCACCTGGCGGACAGTTTTATTTAATAAAGTATTGTAATGTTCATCAATCCATTCAATAAAAAAATTATTCGGAACTGATATTTTTAAATTCGTATTAACAAGTTCGTAAGGTTTTATTGGCAGGAACCAGGTATTGTAAGTAATTAATGGAACGTTATCTCGAATTATGTTTAAGCATTCTTTCCAAATAACTTTTGGATCAGACGAAGAATCGGAGGTATTAAAATTTTGAGCCATAAAAACTTATCCACAAAATAAGAGTAATAAAAAACTTTGAAAACCGAATAATTTATTAAGAAACTTTACAGCCTCAGAAAGTTATGAACAACTTGTTAACATTAAACGGGAAGCCGTAAGTCATTGCAAAACAATGAGTTGCAAGTTATACATAAAGAGTATGAACAAAATTAAAATAAATTAAATAACGCATATCGTCTTAAACAAAAGTGTGAAACGTTTCACAAAGACCAGTTATCCACAAGTTGTCAACATCACATTTCAGCTTCTATTTTAGATTAAATTACGCCATTTTTACTATTAGAGCAAGAAATATTTTTAATTTTTTTCTAAGTTATTTATTAATAACAAAATAAACTTTAAAATTTTTTTGTGTTTTGTTTTTATTGTTAATTAAATGATATTTGTAAAAAAAAATTGGGAAATATGAAAGTAGTAATAACAGGCGGAGCGGGTTTTATAGGCAGCAATTTAGTAAAAAAATGGATTGATAAAGGTGCTGATGTAATCATAATTGATAATTTGCGTACCGGTAACATAAAAAACATTTCCGGTTTTGAAAATGTTCAGTTTTTTAAACATAGTATTACAGAAAGAGACTTTGTTTTTGACACACTTTCAGGCGTTGACTATGTTTTTAACCTCGCAGCACTCGTTTCTGTGCCGGAATCGGTACAAAAACCGGAAGAAACTTATGAAATTAATATAAGCGGACTAAAAAACCTTCTTGATGCATCAATTAAACAGGGAGTAAAAAAATTAATTCATACAAGTTCTGCGGCAATTTACGGCGATGATCCCGAAATGCCTAAAAAAGAATCTATGAAAGCCAAACCAATCTCTCCCTATGGAGCCACAAAATATCAGGGAGAGCTTTTGTGCAACGAATATTATGAAAAACAGGGACTTCAAACCGTATCACTAAGGTATTTTAATGTTTACGGCCCAAAACAAAACCCGTTTGGCGCTTATGCATCTGTAATTCCAATTTTTTCTATTAAAGCATTAAATAATGAGCCGATGATAATTTACGGCGACGGAGAACAGACAAGAGATTTTGTTTATGTTACTGATGTTGTTAATGCAAATGTTGCAGCTGCCGAAAAGGAAAATATTACAGGCGTGTTTAACATAGCAAACGGACGCACAACTTCGGTTAATTATCTTGCAAAAAAAATTAAAGAGATTACCGGCTCAAAAAGTGAAATAATTTATTTGCCTGCAAGAGAAGGAGATATTTTGCACAGCAGTGCCTCGGTAGATAAAGCAAAGAACGAATTAAATTTTTCTACCGGGTATAACCTTGATGAAGGGCTTGCTGAAACAATAGAATATTATGAAAATGAATTAAGGCAGAAATGAAACATATAATAATAATTTTTACCGGCGGTACTATATCCATGAAAATAGACGCCGCAACAGGAGGTGCCGTTCCTCATTTTAACGGTGAAGAATTAATTAAAATGATTCCCCAGGCAAAAGGGCTTGCCAATATAAAAGTTTATGAATTCGGAATGTACCCCGGTCCACATATGACACCATCTATGATGCTGGATTTATCCAAAAAAGTGCAGGAATTTGCCGATTTTGAGGATATTGACGGTATTATAGTAACCCATGGAACCGATACCCTGGAAGAAACCGCCTATCTTCTTGACCTTACGGTTTTAACTGAAAAACCTATTGTAGTAATAGGGGCAATGAAAACAAGTTCGGAACCTGACTGGGACGGGCCCCGCAACCTTGTTGACGCTATCAATATCTGTACGAATACAAACAGCCGCGGAATGGGAGTGCTTGTTTGTCTTAACGGAGAAATAAATGCTGCCAGCGAGGTGACTAAAACACATACAGAGGATGTTGAAACTTTTATGAGCCTTGATTTCGGCAGCCTCGGGTTTGTAGAAAAAGGAAAAGTTGTTTTTAACCGTCTTCCCAGAAAACTTGAAAAAGTTAATACAGATAAAATAAATTGTAATGTAGACCTTATTAAAGTTTATGCCGGAATGAATGAAAAGTTTTTTAAATTTTCTGCAGACAGCGGCACAGAAGGCATTGTGGTTGAAGCAATGGGGGTGGGTAATGTTCCCCCTCCCGCATTTGAAGGAATAAAATATGCAGTTGAAAAAGGAATTCCTGTTGTACTTGTTTCAAGATGCCCCGCCGGGGAAACACTTGATGTTTACGGTTACCCGGGTGCAGGTAAGTGGCTTAAAAAACTTGGTGTTATTTTTACCGATTATTTAAATGGACAGAAAGCAAGAATTAAATTAATGCTTTGTCTTGGCAAAGCAAAAGACGTTAACGAACTAAAAAAGTTATTCGAGAAATAAATGGACGGCTTAAATCAAAAACAGGATAAGCGATGGCAGTTCCTATTTTCATGGATAAGCTCATTAGTTTTTCTTCCGGTATTAATTTATTACATTATTAATCACGGGCAGTTTACACTTCTGGATTATCTTGATTTATTAATTCACGAAGGGGGACACGGAATATTCAGAATTTTCGGCGAGTTTATTTATTTCTGCGGCGGTACTCTCATGCAGATGATCATTCCATCAATGTTTTTGATTTTTTACCTGGTACATAAACAAAAAATACTTTTTCAATTATCATTGTTCTGGCTTGGAGAAAACCTCATGAACATTAGTGTTTATGCTGCCGATGCAAGAGCGCACCTGCTTCCTTTACTCGGCGGAAATAAAGTACATCATGACTGGACTTACATACTGAATAAGCTGGATATTATTGAATATGATGCACTTGTGGGAGATATATTTTTCTACGCAGGCGTAGTTTGTTTTATTTTCGTTTTTCTTGCACCCCTTTACATAAAACAAAAAGAGAAAACAAAAGACGTAGAGCTGGATTTACCCCTTTAATATCTGTTTGACTTAAATCACCCCCTTCTATTCCTCTTATTTTGCCCCTTGTTTCTTATATTTCAAAAATGTAACTTATTAATGTAACGGAGGTGGATTTATACGTAATGCAGTAAAGAGTATCTTTATGAATAACAATTTTAAAAAAGATACAGCCGAAAAATTCAGGACATTGTCAAAAATAGCCGGACTAATTGCAACTACTATAGGTTTTATAATTTTACTGGGATGGATATTTAATATCCACTTACTCAAAAGCCTCAGCCCAAATTTAGTTGCCGCAAAAACAAATACAGCAATAGCCTTAATATTCTCAGGCACCGCGCTATATCTTTTTCACCGTGAAAGTACTAAGGTTATAAAAATTACCGGATTAATATTCTCAATTATAGTTTTAATAATAGGGGCAATGACTTTAGCTGAATTTGTCTTTACATGCGACCTGGGCATTGACCAGCTCATTTTTAAAGAACCCGCCGGCGCAGTTGGAACATTCATTCCGGGAAGAATGGCAATTAACACTGCTTTTTGTTTTCTATGTATTGGCGCGTCTCTTACAACTATGTGGTTAGTATCCGGAAAAGTGGTTGCAATTATTTATCAGTTCGCAAGTGTAATTTCTGCGCTTATTTCATTTACTACCATAATAGCCTATTTCTACAAAATAAATGAATTCTTCGGATACGCTAATATAACCCAAATGGCAGTTAACACCAGCCTCTGCATTCTAATTTTGAGCATAGGAGTAATTTGTGCAGAGCCCAAAAAAGGTTTTATGCTGCTGATTAGTAAACAGGGAGTAGGGGGACATTTAATCCGCCGCCTGCTTCCCGCAATAATTTTGGTTCCCATTCTGGTAGGCTGGCTTCGATTACAGGGAGAAAAGGGGGGAGTTTTCAGTTCTGCTTTTGGTGTTTTGATTGTAGCGGTTACATATATTATTCTATTTATACTCCTGATTTACAATGCAGCTAAATCAATCAATTATTTTGATTCTGAACGGAAACAGGCAGAAATAGAGAGGCGTATCAGCGAAGAAAAGTTCAAAAATTTTTTCGAAAACTCTGTCGTAGGCAAATCAATAACTCAAAAAAATGGCGCTGTGGATGTAAATAAAGAACTTTGCAGAATGATGGGCTATTCCAAAGATGAATTTTCGTCTCTCAAATGGCAGGATTTGATTCATCCCGATGATAAAGAAGAGGCTCAATTAATATTTGAATCACTGATTTCGGGCAAAGTAGAAAATGCAAGGTTTGAAAAAAGATATCTTCACAAAAACGGTAATACTGTTTGGTGCGACATTAATGCTACATTGCAAAGAGATGAAGAAGGCAAACCCGCTTATCTTATGACGGTGGTAAATGATATAACTGAAAATAAAAAAGGGGCAGAAGAACTAAAGCAAAGCGAAATTAAATTCCGTGCAATTTTTGAGGATAATGCTGCCGCAATTGCAATTATCAATCCCGATACAACAATTGCAATGGTTAATGATGCATACTGCAGATTAAGCGGTTATTCAAAAAAAGAAATTATAGGGATGAGCTGGACCAAACAAATACCCCCCGAAGATCTTGAACGGTTAAAAGAATATAACCGCCGTCGACTAATAGACCCTACTAATGCCCCCGATAAATATGAATTTATGTTCATACATAAAAATGGAGAAATCAGAAATGCGCTCATTTCAATTTCTTTAGTAGATAAGGATAAAAATATTATTGCATCATTCCTTGATATTACAGATCAGGTTGCTTCCGGAAGAGAAATAATCAAACTTAACCGTCTATATGAGCTAATAGGACAGATTAATGAAATGATTGTCCGTACTTCTGATAAAAACACACTTTTTTCTGAAGCATGCCGCATTGCAGTAGAACATGGTAAGTTTAAAATGGCATGGATAGGGCTTGTGGATTTTAATGAACAAAAAGTTAAGCCGGCGGCATGGTGTGGATATGAAGAGGGCTATTTAAAAAATATTAATATTTCTATATTGGATGTTCCGGAAGGAAGAGGGCCAACAGGCAAGTCAGTACGTGAAAAAAGATTTATATTCAATAAAGATATTTCAGCAGACCCGGAGATGGCTCCCTGGAAGGAGGAAGCATTAAAGAGGGGCTATCATTCATCAATTTCTCTCCCTATTATAATTAATAATATTGCAATAGGTGCGTTTACTTTTTACGCTTCTGAAATTGAATTTTTTAATGATTCGGAAATTAAACTGCTTGAAGATGTTACCGGCGATATTGCTTTTGCAATTGTTTCAATAGAGAACGAATCTAAACGGCGTGAAATTGAAAAACAACAATTACTTACCGTTAAAATTCTATCTATATTAAACAGGCCTAACGAATGGCGAACATTAATTAATGACATTATGCTGACGGTTAAACAACACGCAGGAATTGATGCGGTTGCCATAAGGATTAAAAAAGAGGGGGATTTTCCGTTTTTTGCTAAAATAGGATTTACTTCAAATTTCTTTGATGACAACTATCTGCTTCTTAAGGATGAAAACGGAGAAATTGTAAGCAATGAAAAAGGGGAATCTTTGTATAATTGTTTGTGCGGAGTGGTAATTTCGGGCCGCGCTAATTTGTCTTTACCTTTTTTTACACCGCACGGCAGTTTTTATTCAAACAATGCCTCCAGGGATTTTGTATCCGATGCTATTAAAGAGCTTAACATAAACATATTTTGTCCGGGATGCAGCGGAGAATATGAATCTATAGCATTAATTCCTATTTACGCGAGAAACGAAATTCTTGGGCTGATGCAGCTTGCAGATAAACGTAAAAATATTTTATCAAAGGAAATTATAGAGCATTATGAGAAAATGAGTGCTACCATCGGCATTGCATTTGTCAGAATGTATCAGGAAAAACAAATTAAAGAAAGGGAAGCTCAGTTCAGAGCGCTTTTTGAAAATGCAAGCCTGGGAATATACCGCACAACCCCGGAAGGTAAAACCCTGATTGCCAATCCGGCCCTGGTAGATATGCTTGGCTACCCTTCTCTACAGGTGTTTATAGAAAATAATGCAGCTTGTACAAGCTACTTGTATAATAAAGACCGGGAAAAGTTCAGAGAGATAATAGATGAGGAGGGAATTGTTTCCGCCTTCGAATCACAGTGGAAAAAGGAGGATGGAACAATTATTTATGTAAGCGAAAGCGCACATGTTGTTAGTGCCGAATCGGGTAAAATAGTTTATTATGAAGGATTTGTTGAAGACATAACAAGAAAAAAGAAAATTGAAAAGGATTTAATCAGCGAAAAGGAAAAAGCGGACAGGCTTAAATCAGAATTCCTTGCCCAAATGTCTCACGAAATTCGCTCACCGATGAATGCAACATTAAGCTTTGCCGAATTATTAAAAGCAGAACTTAGTGACAAACTTACAGAAAATCAGATAGAATATTTAGACGGGATAGAAATATCGGGCAAAAGGCTTATAAGAACTGTAGATTTAATTCTTAATTATTCTGAAATGCAGGTAGGGCTTTATGAACCAAGCTGGGAAGATATTTCTCTTATTCCCGAGGTAATAGACCCGGTTATTAAACATTATACAGCAGAAGCAAAAATTAAAGGGCTTGAATTTTCATTTGTTAGCAAAATAAATAATCCGGTGGTTTATTGCGACAAATATAGTATAAACGAAATAATGTTTAATCTTGTAGATAATGCTATAAAATACACTCCCAAAGGCAAAGTTGAGATTATTGTAGATTATGGAGAATCGGAATATATTAGTATTTCAGTTAAAGACACGGGCATTGGTATATCGGAAGAATTTATGGATAAACTTTTCCAGCCGTTTATGCAGGAGGATAGAGGATATTCAAGAACCTACGAAGGAAACGGTATTGGATTATCGCTTGTAAAGAAATATTGCGATCTGAATAATGCAGAAATTAAGGTAGTATCGGAAAAAAACAAAGGCAGTAAGTTCACTATAATTTTTAAAAATACTAAAATATAGGATTTTAAAAATGAACAACGTAAACAAAAAGAAACACAAGCTGCTTATAGTAGAAGATGATTATTTACATCAAAAGATATATAATAAAATATTTTCGCCCGATTTTGAAGTTATGCTGTGTAAAAATGATTATGAGTTTAATGAAGCGATAAATAAATCGTTGTTTGAGATATGTATAATCGATCTTGCCCTTATAAACAGTGAAGACGGTATAAAACTTATTAAAAAACTGAGAGAGAAAGAAGAATACAAGAATACCCCCATTATTGTAGTTACCTCATATGCATTAAAGAGGGACGAAAGAGTCTCTTTAGAGGCCGGGGCAACTGCGTTTCTAACAAAACCAATTAATATAGAGATCCTCTTAGAAGAAGTGAATAAGTATATTAATTAGTGAAAAAATAATTACAAAATTAAATGCTTGCAACATGATTGATAAAGAAGATATTGATCTATTGGACGGCGAAGAAGAAATTAAATCTCTTCGAATAGCCTCTGCAGTCTGCCTGGTAGCCGGAACTTGGTCATTGTTGTTTGAAATATTTTTCTTCAGGGAATTTACTATTGGCATCTATTTTGCAAGAGTATTATTTACTTTTATTTCGTTAAGCATTTTAATAAGCTCATTTAAAAAACTGAATGAAAAAACAGTAATATTTCTTGTCCATTTTCTAATTTTAACACTAATAGGCTCGTTCGTATATACAATATATATGCTGCCCAAAACACTATATATCAATTCTCAGATACTTGCTTTATTAATTTTTACTACTGCAATAGTTTTCAGCTGGGAATTTAAAAATCAGATTATAGTAGCAATCTATTACAATCTTTTGTTTGCGGCCTCTATTATACTAAACAGGGATCAGATATTTTTCCTGCCGAATATATTCCCAATTACTATTTTCGTATGCCTTATAAGCCTGTTAAGTGTAGCAGCAAGTGCCATAAATTACAACCTGAGAAAAATATGCCGTAATAAAATAAATGAAATAAATTATGTGTTTAACAGCGTGCCCATTTCTATTTGCAGGGTAAATTTAAAAGGCGATATAATTACTTATAACAAATATTTTGAAAATATGTTTTTGCAGAACGGATTCAGCGGAATATTAAACATTAATACACTGATAGACGATCCGGCAATGAAGGAATATTTTACAAATATTCTTTCCGTTGGCAATGAAACGGCGGAATTTTCCGTTTCACATGCCGGCAGAAATAAAAAATTAAAATACCTGAAGATAACCTCTAAAATTAAGCATCCTGCAGGAAGAGAACCTTTTGCAGATATTATTATTAATGATGAAACTCATGAAAAGGAATTGGCGAATAAAGAGAAGGAGGCGGCATTAAAATTATTGAATGAAGTAAAAGAAAAAGAAGAAATGGCGCGTCTTGCTATTATTGAAAAAAATCTTAAAATTCAGCTGCTTGCAAAAATAAACCATGACGTAAGGACACCCTTAAGCTCAATACTTCTTTTCCATCAAATGCTTGAAAAAGAGAACATAATTTCAAAAGAAGAAATTGCAGATTATTCCAAAGCAGTAAAAGTCTCGGTACATGGATTGCTGAACACAATTAATAATTTTATTGAATACTCCAAAATAGAAACAGGAAATTTGGAGGTAGAACAGGAACTATTCGACCTTTCGGAAGAAGTTGAAAATATTATCAAATTGCTTCAGCCTCTTGCCGCCGGCAGTGAAAACACTCTGGTTTTTATTAATAATAATAAAACACAAAATATCGTTTATACCGATTGTAATAAGTACAGGCAGATTCTTATTAATTTGGGGGCCAATGCAATAAAATTTACCAGAAACGGGTGTATTAAAATTATTGTGGATAATATTCAAAAAGCTGATGAAGAATTTTTAATTCAGACTACTGTAGCAGATAACGGTGCCGGAATTCATGAAGACAAAATAAATTCTCTTTTTAAGCCATTTGTTTCTGAAAAATGTGCAAGCAATACGCACCAAAGCAGTGGTTTGGGGCTTGCAATATGCAGCGAATTTGTTAAAATGCTTAATGGCGAAATCAATGCCGAAAGTAAAATAGGAGAAGGTTCAAAGTTTACATTTACAATTCCGTATCATTACAATTATTCTAAAATTAAAATTGAATAAGGATTTAATTATTAATTATATTTTCCATTTTACGAAATCAGATGTAAAATACCCATTTACTTAATTCCGGGCTAAAGCACTTCACTCCATTTGATGCAAAACTATCATTTATAACCTCAAAGTACAAAAAAATATGAACCATTTTCCGCAACATTAATAATTACATATTATTAACACTTTGTTTGAAATTATTACAAAATTGAGTATTTTGAAAATCAAGATAGTCAAAGGCAGTTTAAATGACGTTCTAAATTCAATTATTTCTTTGGATGAAAGTCATTAAGAATATTAGAGTGGCATGCTTATATTTAATATTTGTACAGAGTTCATTGAAACCAGGTGGGAAAACAAATATTGAAAGCACAATTGTTATTGTTGCATATTTTACTGAAATGCTTTTCCCAAATATAATTATTCAAAAATAACACAATTAACGGCTAATAAGAAAACAACAATATGAATTTAGATTTTGAGAACGCACGCGCTATTTCTCTCTTAAATGCAGTACTTGAAGCTACTGCCGACGGAATTTTGGTTATTTCAACAGACAACAAAGTTGTGAAGGCGAATAAAAAATTTCAGGAACTTTGGAAAATCCCCGATGCTGTATTAGAGACAAAAGACGATAATAAATTGTTAGGTTTCATTCTGGAACAGCTTGTAGAACCGGAAATATTTTTAAAGGGAGTTCAGGAATTATATAATAAACCCGAGCAAGAGAGTTTTGATATTTTATATTTTAAAGACGGTAGAATTTACGAACGATATTCAGCTCCGTATAAAGTGGAAAATAGTATTTTAGGAAGGGTGTGGAGTTTTAGCGATATAACGAAACAAAAAATCGCCGAAGAATCATTAAAAGAGGAAAGAATATTATTCAAAACAATTATGAACAATCTGCCTGATTCCATTTATGCAAAAGATATGGAATTACGCAAAATATTAACCAATCCAAAGGACCTCTATTTTTCGGGCTGCTCTGCTGAATCTGAAGTATTAGGTAAAACAGATTTTGAATTATACCCCAAAGAATCAGCAATGGCTTTTTATAATGATGATAAAAAAGTTATTGAAACAGGTCAATCTGTAGAAAATCGCGAAGAAAGTTTTGTAGATAAAGAAGGAAATAGATTATGGTTGTTGACTTCTAAAATACCGTTAAAAGATGCATTTGGAAAAATAACCGGTCTAATTGGAGTTGGCCGTGATATAACGAAGAGAAAAAAGAATGAATTAATTCGAGAGGCTCTTTATGATATTTCCGAAGCGGTTTTAATTACAAATGATATGTCCGCGCTTTATAAAAGAATACACCAGGTTGTTTCGAACCTAATGCCTGCAAATAATTTTTTTATTGCGCTCTATGATGATAAAAAAAACGAAATGTCATTTCCATATTTTGTTGATGAATCTGATCCGCCGCCCATTCCAAGGCCACTTAGCAAAGGGTTAACGGAATATATATTAAGAATGGGTGAATCGGCATTAATTGATGCTGAAAAAGATTTAGAACTGAGAAGAACAGGGGAGGCGGAATTGATTGGAACTCCTGCCGCTATTTGGCTTGGTGTACCTTTAAAAAATGATGGTAAATCCTTCGGTGTAATTGTCCTCCAGGATTATGAAAATCCCAACGCTTATGGCAGAGATGAGCTGCAATTACTGGAATTTATTTCCGAACAGATTGCACATGCAATTGCAAGAAAACAAAATGCCGAAGCAATAAAAGAATATAATAATGAATTGAGAGAACTTAATCAAACAAAAGATAAATTCTTTTCGATTATTGCTCATGATTTAAAAAATCCTTTTGTTACCCTGCTTGGATTTTCGGAAATATTACTTTCTGATTTTAAGGATCTACAATCCGAAGAAATTTTGTACTATATCAACGAAATGAAGCAATCGGCTGATTTATCTTTCAACCTATTGCAAAACCTGCTTCAATGGTCCCGTTCGCAGATGCTTGAAATAAACAGGATTGTACAGCAAAATATTCAGCTGGTAAGAAAAACGGCCGATAGAAAGGAAATTCAACTTAAAAATAATGCCAAGCCTGACTTAATTGCTTTTGCAGATGAAGACATGGTAAATACGATTATTAGAAATCTCCTTACTAATGCAATAAAATTCACAAACAAAAATGGGATTGTGTTTATAGACGCTTATGAAGATAATGGATTTGTAAAGTTGTTAATAAAAGATTCCGGAGTCGGGATGGATCATGAAACCGTAAATAAATTGTTTAGATTAGATACAACACAAACGTCCCTGGGCACCGAAAACGAATCCGGAACCGGTTTGGGATTGCTCCTTTGTAGTGAATTTGTAGAAAAGCACGGCGGAAAAATATGGGTGGAAAGTGAAAAAGGCAAAGGAAGCAGTTTCTTTATTTTACTGCCGATTAATAAAAAATAAGAATAGTTTATTATTGGGATAAGCAGCAAAATAATTAAAACTCAAATAATACAATATTGTCCGAACCCTTACCCTGCCCCACTTTTTGAACTATATAACTTTACAAACTTTAAGAACTTAATAAATTCATTATTCTTTACAAACTCATGAAACTTTACGAACTTTATACACTCAATTCGGAGAGGCAATGCAAAGAAATTTAAAGTTAATATTTTCGTTAGTGTTTCTATTTGTATTCTGTTTTGTAATTAATGCACAGCAGCAAATACAAAATGAAGAAAACAACGGATGTACCAGCATCATAGTAGGAAAAAAAGCAAGCGTTGACGGCTCAACAATGACTTCCCATTCCTGCGACAGCGGTACAGACCGCACATGGATAAATATTGTACCCCACGAAAAACATAAAAAAGGGGAAGTAGAAAAAATTTATAAGAACGCAAAGCGTACAAAATATTATAAAGATACCGCAGCGGTAAGCATAGGCACAATACCGCAGGTGAGCGAAAGCTATGCATTTTTTAATGCAACCTATCCAATTATGAATGAATACCAGCTTGCTATTGGTGAAACTACAATAGGCGGAAAAAATGTAATGATAAGCAAAAAAGGATTGCTAGACTGTCCCGAATTGTACCGGCTTGCCTTAGAGAGGGCAAAAACAGCAAGAGAAGCAATATTGCTTATAGATGATTTGACAAAAAAATATGGATATAATGACGCAGGCGAATGTTTTACTTTTGCCGATAAAAACGAAACCTGGCATTTTGAAATTTTCGGGCCGGGCAAAGATAAGATAGGTGCTGTCTGGGCGGCAGTAAGAATTCCAGATGAGAACGTAGGTGTTTCTGCTAATGCAAGCCGCATACGCGAAATTAATATTAAAGATACGGCAAATTATATGGCCTCAGAAAATGTTTTTTCAATTGCAAAGGAAATGGGGCTATGGAAACCTGAAAGCGGAAAGCCATTTGAATTTTGTTATGCTTATGCAGATAGGAACAGCACATTCTGCAAAAGGCGCGAATGGAGAGTTTTAAGCCTTGCCGCACCATCTTTACATCTTGATCCGAATGCAGAAAATTATCCTCTTTCTGTTAAAGCAGAAAAGAAATTATCCGTAAAAGATGTGCTTGATATATTCAGGGATTACTATCAGAATACAGATTTCGATATGACCGCCAACATAGGCATTAAAACCACATTAGGAAAGCTTTATAAGAGCGGCATTGCTAATCCCTTTATGCCATATGACTATAACTCATTGCTAAATGTTAAATATGAAAGAACAATTGCATGCAAAGCGGCCACCTATGTTCAGGTTACACAAACAAGAGGATGGCTTCCGGATGAAATAGGCGGAGTAGTATGGTACGGATACGATAACCCTGCAACAACACCGCACACACCTTTTTATGCAGGTATATCGCGCATGCCAAACAGCTATATGGTAGACGGCAGAGAAAAATTCAGGAAGGACTGTGCATGGTGGGCATTCAGACAGGTAAGCCAGTTAAGCTATATGCGTTACCAGCCCATGTCGGTTGATGTTGCTAAAGTATGGAGCGATATTGAAACAAAAGCATTTAATAACCAGGCTGATTTTGAAAAGAAAGTTCTTGAAGTGTATAAAAAAGATAAAGCCAAAGCAAAGAAATTGCTTACCGATTATTCAATTAAACTTGCAGAAGATTCTGTTAAGCGTTATTGGCTTCTTGCGGAAGAGCTTTGGACTAAGTACACAAATCAATTTTAAATGTTACATTAATTACTATTATAGTAAAATTATCTTGGATACAATATGATAAACCTTGCCGATGCTTTGTTCTGGTATATTGCTTTTTTATTATCAACTACATTTCATGAAGCGGCACATGCATTTGCAGCTTACAAATTCGGCGACCGTACGGCTTATGAAAACGGGCAGGTGTCATTAAATCCGGTTCCGCATATAAAAACAGAGCCAATAGGTATGGTTCTTGTACCTATTATTTCTTTTTTCATCGGCGGCTGGATGATAGGCTGGGCAAAAACTCCATACAATTATAATTGGGCTTGTACATATCCGAAGAAAGCTGCACTAATGTCCGCTGCAGGACCGGTAGCAAACTTTATTCTGCTCGTTTTTTCTGCACTTCTTATTCACCTCGGAATGCAGCTTGGTTATTTCTATGCGCCGGAAAGCATTACAATATCAAGCGCAGTCGGAACCAATGGAGAAGGTACAATTACCTCGGTTGCAAAACTGCTTAGTATTCTCTTCTCATTAAATCTAATTCTCTTTATATTCAATCTTATTCCGGTGCCTCCGCTGGATGGAAGCGGAATGATACCCCTTTGGCTTAGCAAAAAAACGGCAGTAAAATATATGGAGTTTATAAGAAACCCCGCTTTTACTTTTATGGGTATTTTAATTGCATGGAAAGTTTTCGATCTGATCTTCAGCAGAATACATTTACTGTTTATTAATCTTTTATACCCGGGGAGCAATTACCAGTAAAAGAAATTTTGTAATAACATATCTTTTCTAATTACAGATGTAATTTTACAGATGCACATTTAAAATAGCCTTGTTAATATTAATTCTTAATGGTATATTGCTTTAAATTTTTTACTGCTGATATATGTAGCCGGCTGGAAGCATGGTGTTGGCATATCAAAAACCAGGATATTTAATTAATTATTAAAACTCTTTACTGTGAGTATAATTGGTTTTACAATAATAAATTAATTAAACATTTACTAAATAGTCGGGAGGTAGTATGGAGTATCAGGAAGATAATCAAAACAAAGGGCTATCTTATTTAAGTATAATAGGATCTACAGTATCACTAATATGTTTCTTTTGCCCATGGATAGGATGCGCGGGAAGTACAATTTCAGGCTCTCAAATAGGTGATGAGTTTTGGCTGGTTTTTGCATCATCTGCTATTTCCTTTATTGCTTTTCTGATATTCAAATCGCAGAAAAATCTGGCAAAAGCAAAAAATATAATTATAGCCTGTTCTGCATTTGGAATTTGTTTCTTGTTATATAAATATATAAAAATTCAAAACAATGAAATGGGCCGGGCATTTGAAATTAAGTGGGGTGGAATAGGAACCATGTGCGGATTTATTTTATCGTTAATAGGAGTTCCATTTTTAAAAAATGAAGTCACTGATAGCATAAATAATAGTACGCCCGGCATTTATTGCTCAAATTGCGGTAAAAAATATTCAGTTGATTCTGAAGGAAAATACTGTGATGAATGCGGTACCAAATTGTAAAAATTAATAACGAGGAAAAAAATGAAGACATGCAAAAAATGTAACATAAGTTATCCTGATGAAAGCAAATATTGCAAAAATTGTGGAAGTGAATTATTGTCAGAGCAATCAGGTAATGCAGAAAATAATAATATTCGTTATCTAAGCATATTGGCGCTTCTTTTGCCAATGATGGAAATATTATATAGAATTAATATTAAAATACTAATAAGCGTAAATGGACTTTATGGGGTTCCGGCTAAAATTAGTGTAACAATTATCAATTTAATTTCCTTAGCCTTACCGGTCTTGATTGTAATTAAAATGAAAAACAGTGCACTTAAAATAGCTACTATAATTTTATGTGCCATTCTTTTTATTTTACATGTATTAGCAAATTTCGATATATATAATTGGGATAAATGGTTCTATAGCTAAAATAACAAAGGGAGTTGAGCAGTATGAAAACATGTCCGAAATGTAAAACAGAATATACTGATGATAAAAAATTCTGCAAAACCTGCGGTACGTCTTTAATTGCCGGAAGCAGGGCAGAACCAAAGATTCAGGCCAAAAAAATGGTCCTGGAGGAAAAAATAAAACTGGATCCGCTAAATTTAACTTTGCTAACCGAATACGCCCGGTTTCTTACCGAAAGCTCTTTATATGATGAAGCAATAGTAGTATTATATAAAATCCTTGCCATAGAAGAAGGCAATTTACCCGCTTTGCAGCTGCTTTTTGATTGCCTGATGAAAACACTTAAAATAAACGAAGCCATAGAGGTTGGAGATAAACTTTCTGCTATATACCCGAATGATACTGATTTACTTAATAAACTCGCCGCGATAGCTGTTACCAAAAATGAAGACGATAAAGCATTAAATTATTTTTACAAAATCACAAAAATTAAACCTCTTGAAAAAGATGCATGGAAAAATATTGCAGCTTTATTAAATAAAAAAGGGAACAGCAAAGACGAACTTATTGCCTGGCAAAAAGTATTTGAAATTGACCCGGAAGATAATGCAGCAAAATTAGTCATCGGGATAAACGCCGCTCAAACGGGTAATTATTCAAAAGCATTGCTTATTCTTAAAACCGCAGCAAATATTAACGATATAGATTCCGGGCAGGCCTATAAAGCATTGATTTGTCTTGCATATTCTAAGTTAAAGGTTAATCCTGAAGAAAAAGAAATTACAGAATTATATGATAAAATATTATTGATAAATGAAACAGAAAGCATTGATGATAAGTTAAAAGAAATGTTAACAGAAGTTATTTTATATTTAGGCAATAATTCATTAGAAGCAGGAAATCTTGACGAAGCCCTTTCTTTATATGATGAAATAAAAAAGATCGATTGTTATAAAAACCATTTAACGGAATTATCTCTTGCCTATTCAAAAATACATGATAAATATCTTGCTAAAGGAGACTTAAATAAAGCGAGATATTATATAAGCGAGAGTTCTTCAATGAGTCCGGAAAACGTAGAGATTCAACAAAAATATTCAAATATTGAAAATCTAATTATCTTAAAGAAAAAGAAATTACAATATAAAATTCTTGCCATAGCAGGTACAATTGTCGTTTTAATAGCCGCCGTAATAATTATTAGCAGCTTGGTTAATTCAAAAAACGATAATGACGCATGGGAAAAAGCAAAACAAACAAATACGTCAAATTCTTATCAAACTTACATAGCCGATAACCCCGAAGGCAAACACCTTGACGAAGCCCTTAAACTTGAAGAAATATCTATGTGGAACGAATCAGTTGCATCAAACTCTATTGCAGCGCTGGATAAATATATTTCATTATTTAATAACGGAGCCCATAAAGAAGATGCAATTAAACTAAGAGAGAATCTGTTTTGGAGAGATGCCATTGGCGGGAATTCATTCCAATCGTATAGTAATTATATTAATAATTATCCTAACGGAAAAAATATTAACGAAGCGAATGATCGTAGAAATAAATTGCTTAAAAATGTTATTAGTGTAGAAAAGATAAAAAATGATTTATTGGGAAAAAAATTACAGAGCTGGAATTTTGATTATTTATCTGAATTTAAGAATGTTGAAATAAAGGATTGTTTTTATGACGGCAATATTTTAACACTTTATTCTGATTTAAAACTTGAAGATTATAATAATAAGGCTCTCTATTATTCAAACATAATTATGCAATATATTATGCAAAACGATCAGACGTGGAGCTTTTTAAATGTCAGGTCTCTTTACTATTCGACTGCATA
>TBL_comb47_HYPODRAFT_10001491_pt1 | contig 30382 bp, 33 predicted proteins | sample TroBogypolimnion_40_FD_10682 | JGI IMG/M metagenome (IMG submission 10682) | reverse complement strand
TTAGAATATATAAATACTCGAATTTTTGTAATACATAAACCAGTAGTTCCTGTTGCACCAAAAAAAAAAAAAAAAAGAGGTAAAACTATTAAAAAAAATACTAATGATCCAAATCCTCAGGCAGATCCAAATATTGCAATTCGAACTGCTATTAAAGGAATATTAAATTCTGCTAATCAAAAACAAATATATTTAAGTGAAATATGTTTACTGGGATTTTTATTAAATATTAAAATGTTTACTATATGGGATCCTGCTTGTAGACCTTATCTAGATGAAGGACGACAAGCATCAACAAGATCAAACAAAATATATAAAAGTTCAGAACTTTTTAGAATTGACGATCCCGTTTATATAAACACAGATGAATCTTTAATAATTCAACCATCTTCTAAATTAAATAAATGGTTAAAAATTATTGCATCAGCAGATATTGAAAAAAAAAAAAGAGACGAATTTTTATCATCTGTAGCTCATAGAGCTAAACGTTTACTATCTGGTGAAAAACAAGCGATTAAAAGAGTGGTAGTAATGGAAGAGGGTGGTGGAATTAATACCATAAAAAAAAATAAAACTTACAAAAAACATAAATCTACAATTAAAACTAGAAAAAATAAAAAATAAAAAATAATGTTAATAAGTTTTTCACTATTAAAGATTTAAAATACAAATAAAAAATAATTTTTTGTATTTTAAAATATATATTAATTTTTATAATATTATTTACATTACTTATAATAATTTAGAAAGAATATCTATTTCTTCTTTGGGTTATGGCTCAGCGACAACCTTCTTCTTCACAACCTTCTTCTTCTTTGGCTCTTCCGAAACTACTGGTAGTGATAGAACACTTTGGATCTGTGCTGAAACTTGATCTTCAATTTCATTGTCTGGTTCTTCTTGCACAACAGCTTGCGCAGAAACTTGCTGCTCTTCATCATCAGAATCTTCAACTTCTGCTCCAATATGATCATCGTCCATAACATCTGCAATTGGAGCAGGAGATGCCATTAACTTAACCTTATCAGCGGTCTTCAACTTAATAAAACACTGACCGCTCAAAGAAGCCTTAGGCTTAGCGACAACAACTTGGATTAGCTTCCATGTAACCCCAAACTTGCCATTTGCAAACCAAATACCGCCGCACTGAATTAGCGAAGCAACCTGCGTTCCCTTTTGAATAAATTCGATTGGTGCCAATCCTGGATTTGACAAGTTTGGAAATAGTTTCTCGCCATCCTCATCATATACCTCACAACGCCATGTGCCTTCCCACATTGGCAACTTTACACGCAGCGTCGGCGATCTTGTAAGATCAGGCTCACCAGTTGCCTTATCCTTGGTATATTTTAGCATCGGTGTATAAAGTGCCTCAACTACTTCTGCATTCTTGTGCACCTTTCCAAACCACTCCTTCGAATTTGCAAGCGCATCGTCCTTAATCTTATTTTCTAGTGCCTGCATATTTTTCAAAAACGCGGTTGTATCTTCTGTCTTGTACTCTTCGCTCGGGAATTGCAGCGACATTTCAAACTTGCCGTTACCCTTACCAGTTGACTGATCGACAAAGTCAGATGCTCCCCAAGTAAGCATAAGTGGAGTAGAAAGCCGAAGTCCTGAATTTGTCGCTCTGTTTATAATATTAATACTCTTCCCGCCAGAGGCATTCGCCTTGGGAGCAGAATATTTAATTTCGCCTGCATTGAATAGGGTTCCGTCGATGATTGTCTCAGCCATTGTTTACTAGTATGAATTATATATACAGTATATCTTTAAATCAATTTTTTTTATAATTATAAATTCTAAAAAAAAGAATATGGACTTAAACTCTCCAGCTATATGTAGCAGAAATTATTATCATTTTTATAATAATTAAAAATAATATTTTTTATAATATTTAAAACAATATTTAAGACATATCTTTACAATCACGCCAACTGATTTTAGTCATTAAAAGCTGTAAAAATAAAAATTGTGTTATGCTAACTTCAAATTCACAATCATCATCATATTTATCAACACCATAATTATACAAATAATCTCCAATATGTTTCCATTCTAGACCATATTTTGTAACATTAAGTTTTAATTCCAAATCAATACTTTCGCGTTTATTTAAAACTATTAATAAATCATCTCTATCATTTTTGATTGAAATCATTTTAAAAATATATAATAAGATGTTTTTATATAATTTTTAAATACTATTATAAAACACTTAATTACTATTATATATTAGGTAATAAAAAATTACATATTATATATATTTAAAAAAGATACAAAAAGAATTCTATTATATGTATATATAAAGAATTCAATGAAAATGAATATCAATGATGACCTATGTAATTTCAAAAATACAAAAGATTTTTATAATAAAAATAATATAAATATAAATACATTAACTAATTATTTTGAAATTATTGAAAAACGATGCGAAGATACAATTGAAATAAATAAATCAGAAATTACAAATAATGAAAAGATGTATGCAGATACCATAAGTATTCCAAAGTATACAGAATATTTTTTAGTAATTAATCAAAATTATAATGTTCAACAATTAAAATCATTTGCAAAATATTATAAATTAAAATTATCAGGTAATAAACCACAATTAATAACTAGATTATATGTTTTTTTAAAGTTATCATCCAATATTATAAAGATTCAAAAAATCTTCAGAGGAAAATTACAAAGAACATATAATAATTGTCACGGCCCGGCATTTATAAATAGAGCTCTTTGTACAAATGCAACAGATTTTTTAACAATAGAAGATATGAAAGTTCTACCATTTTCACAATTTATCAGCTACAAAGATGTAGACAACTTTATTTACGGATTTGATATTATTTCTCTCTATAATTTGATTTTGAAATCGGGAATAAATGTAAAAAATCCATATAACAGAAATGAAATTCCAAAAGAAGTAGTTAATAATATTCGAAATTTATTAAGATTAAGTAAAATTTTAAAAATACATATTGATATTGAAATTCAAGATGTTAATAATGATATATCTGATAAAAAAAGTATAGAATTAAAAATTCTAGATATTTTTCAAAATATAGATAGTTTAGGAAATTACAGTGACCCTGCTTGGTTTCTCTCATTGAATAGAATGCAAATATTAAAATTTGTTAGAGAGTTGAGAGATATATGGGATTATAGATCTCAATTAACCACCGAAATGAAAAGAAATATTTGCCCACCAAACGGAGATCCATTTAGGAATATTAATGTTAATAGTATTATTACTGATTTAAATATGGATAATATCAGAAAAAATATACATCCATTACTTGATAAATTCGTTAATAGCGGAGTGGATAAAGATAGTAAATCTTTAGGAGCCTACTATGTGCTTGGAGCATTGACATTAGTTAATGAAAATGCTGCTACATCACTTCCTTGGCTTTTTCAATCAGTTGCATAATTAAATATAATTAGAAATTAGAATTAATAATTATATTTGTTACCTTCAAGATAACATATATATATTATGCGTTAAATCACTTAAAAAGATACTATTAAGGTATAATATAAATGGCAAGAACTCCTAAAACTCCAAAGACTTCTGAATCTGTTGATTCTGTTTCCGCTCCGGTTATTCAATCTCTAGCAGCTGATGTTTCTGCTACTACTCCTGCTCCTAAGGCTGTAAAGAAGGTTAAGGCTCCCAAGGAGCAAGTTTCAGCACCTGTTCTTGAGGTTGCTCCTGTTACACCTTCTTTGGAAGAGACCGTTGTTGTTGATGCACCAGTTGATGGAGAGACCCCTCTTGCTGAGCAATCGATGGAATTCCTTTCTAAGCTTGGACAACTAAGCTCTCTTATTTCATCTCTTAAGACCGAGTATCGTGTTCTTGAGAAGAAGTGGACTCGTGAGCTTAAGGCTGCCCAGAAGCAATCGTCCAAGCGTAAGCGAAAGGCTGGAAACCGTGCCCCTAGTGGATTTGTTAAGCCAACCCGAATCAGTGATGAGCTTGCAACCTTTCTTGGAAAGGACAAGGGATCTGAGATGGCACGCACAGCGGTTACTCGTGATATCAACAACTATATTCGCACCAATCAGCTACAAGACAAGAGCAATGGTCGCAAGATCAATGCCGATGCTAAGCTAGCGGCTCTTCTCAAGCTCAGCACAACTGATGAGCTTACCTACTTCAATCTTCAGAAGTATATGAGCCATCACTTCTCTAAGAATGTGAAGGTTGAGACCGAAGCTGCTGTTGCAACTGCTTAAATAAAAATATTCATCAATATATCAATCAATATTATCATTTCATATAAACAAAAAATCATTTATATCAATCATTTCATTTATAATAAAAAATATAAATTTTTATTATTATAAATCAGATAAAATGAAATACTTATTTATTAGAATAAGTTTCAAAATTGGGGAAATCAAAATCAGTAGGACCAATTAAATATAATTTCAATAATAAATCCTTATTTAATTGTGGCTGTAATTCAAGAACATCATTTATTGTTATTTTTTCATCTTCTTCAGCAATTTGAAAACTATTATTTAATATATAATTTACAGCAAATATTTCATCAATTATTTGCGTTTTTAAAATACTTAATAATCCAGTTGCATAAATGTTCTCTTTTAATGTTTCCATTGAATATCTTCGAACATTTAAATCTAACACTCCTATTTTCCTATTATTTCTCATTTTCATTTATTTATAATATATAAAAAGTTTTAAATCTTTTTTATATATTTCTTTTATTTCTTTTTAGTTTTATTTATTCTTTTTAGTTTTATTTATTCTTTTTAGTTTTATTTAATTTTATATTTACACAACGATTTGTTTTAGGATTTAGTACTTTACCTGGTGGGCATACTTTTACTATATCATCTTTCTGCTGTTTTTTTAATTCTTTCATTTGTGATTGTCTTCTTACAGTTCTCATTTTTTTAAGCAGTTTTAATAACCTTTTTTGTTTTTGTGTTTCAGCTTTATTATCTATTTTTATACATCGACCAGTTTTTGGATTTATTACTTTTCCTTCTGGGCAATCTTTTACTAGAACGGGACCTTTTACTCCTTGTATTTTTACACAACGATTAGTTACTGGATTTAGAACTTTACCATCAGGACAATCTTTTACTTCAACTCTTTGTATTTTCACTTCTTTCTCTACTACTTTTTTGATATTTATACATCGCCCTGTTTTAGGATTTATAACTTTACCATCAGGACAATCTTTTGCTTTACCACTTAGTTTACCACTTAGTTTTCCTTGTAATAATTCTTCAGGAGTTATATCTTCACTAGAATTAGATCCCGAACTAAATTTGAAATTCTTATATCTTTCAATATCATCATCATTAATTAATCCAAGCATAATTTTACTATTAACTAATCCTAATCCTTCTCTTATTACAGCATCAGCATTTCCAATTTGCAATTGTAATTTTTGTTTTTTATTATGTGCTATAATTTGAGTATCAAGTTTTTTAATATTTTTTTCATAAGTTGATAACATGACACCATATTTACTATTATCCATTTCTATTAAATGGCTAAGAACTTTTCGTATTTTACTAATAGTTGTAAAATCCTTCAATGTACGAAGCTCTTTTAATTTTTCTATAGTAAATGCTTTTCCTAATAAGATAGAAAAATATTTTACTAATTTTTCATTTATAAAATTGGCATATCCACGAATCAATTTACGCAAATAATCGCTTAATTGATTTTTTTCAGTAACTAGATATTTCTTTTTAAAATGTTCATCCATCATTTCCATTATTTCTCTGCTTGAATATTTTGGATTTTTTAAACATAATTCTGTAAAAAACATAGACCAAGCAGCACAATATCCTTCTCCTTCTATATCTAGTATTTTATCAATTGAACTATCTCCTTCCAAAATTTGAAATCCTTGATTTTTAAAATCTGTTAACATACAAACATCCAATGAATGAACAAATGTTATTGGTTGTTGTCTTGAATCCAAACATTTATTAATTAAACTTACCAAATGTTTAAGATTTCCATTAATAATTTCATTAATTACTTGTTTATCTTTACTGGATCCTTTAAAAAACCCACCGTGTGGTTCAAAATGTTCAATCTGATTTGTTCTTCTTCTATATATCATTACATTTGCATGTGCTCCTATTTTACCTAAATCTAAAGTAAATGGCATAACAATTATATTCATATTTTTATTTATACAATTGCATATTTTTTTTGCATAACTAACAAATATTTTTTGCTGTGTTGTTGTTATAAATTTTTTTGCTACATTAATTTTTATCTCTAAATAAGTATCTTTACCTAATAATAAACAACGATTTTTATATTTTTTTAAAAGATACATATAAAACAATTGTTCAACTTCTTTAAATGCTATAAAATGTGACAATACTTCACCACTTCTATTTAGCTCATCCATCATTCCACTTATTTTTGTCATAGGATGAAATGGTTCAGGTAATTTTAAATCTTCTTCTTTTCCTTCATTCATATCACCATCTACTTTTTCTTCCATATATTATTAAAATATTTTATAAGTTTAATAATTTAGCATGTTACGCATTTTTATCTTCTAGTAATAAACATAAACCCATCTTCTTCTAGTATAGGTTTCACAACCCCCATATTTATTTGCGAATTTATAATTTTAATTTTTTCAATAGTTTTTATATTATAAGTATTGTTATTTTCAGATAAATCAAACATATTATATACTTTATTTAAAGTTTCATAATCGTGTGTAAAATCTGTATTTTCAGATAACCATCCATAAAAATCCAGTGATTTATTTGTTTTGTGATATTTTCTGAATAATTTAAATGAAATTTGTAAATTATTTGCATTATTTCTATCATTATCATTTGTATCATTACCATTTCTATCATTATTATCATTTCTATCATTATTATAATCTGTTCCTGATAATACGCAAATCTCTCGAAATTCTTTAATAGTTATTCCCAATTCTTCCAAAATTGAAGTTGTATCATATAAAACAACATTGTGTTTCATTAAGCTTATGTATCTTAAAACTCGTTTACATCCATAAACAAACATATCTGTATCTTCACTTAAACAGCCCCATACTTTCTTTTTATTAACTAATAATGCACACAATTCATCTGCTTCTCCATCTGCGTCATAATATGTCATTCCATAACCCATTATTAACTCTTTTATTTTCGCAGTTTGTTCTCGTGTTACATATATAAATTTTTTTTTTAACAAATCCATCTTTTTAATAATTTCTTGATCTTCTTCTTCCATATCATCTTCATCATCTTCATCTTCATTAACATCTTCATTAACATCTTCTTTTAATTTTTCCAACTTACTTTTTAAAATATTATATTCTTTTTCAGCCTCTCTCTTATCTTCACGGCGTTTTTGTAGTAGTTCTTTTTTTTCAGCTGGAGGTTTGCCATCAAATATGAAGATAGGAATAATATTATAATACCGAAATATTGCCATCATTAAATACATATTTTCAATTAATGCATTTTCAGCAAGAAATTTATAAATATAAATACTAATATCTACTGCTATTTTCTTTCCTGATAAATCTGCAAGAGGTATACATTTTATTGAGTTTTCGCAATTGTCTCTTAGAAAGCTGTTTAATTTCTTTATTCCCATTTATTGTTTATATATTTGTTATATTGGTTTAATATGTAATTCTACGATTCAATTTTTTTTATAACTCAATTTTTTTATAACTCAATTTTAAGTATATTTATAATTAAATAAAATTATATATTAAATGATATCTGATTCTACAACTAAAAAATCAGATGATACAGAGAAAAAATCTAATGATACAGAGAAAAAACCTAACGATACAGAGAAAAAAGATGGTATTGTACCAACATTAAATTTATTTGATTTAACATTATTAGGGTTAGGAAATGTTATTGGAGCAGGTATATTCGTTATTTTAGGAAAAACAGTATTATTTGGAGGAAGAGATATTTTACCAATTTTTATGTTAGTTGCATTAATTTCAATACTAATGGGGTTCTGTTATTTAGAAATTTATGCAAGATATCAATCCGCAATTATGGAATATTTATCTGTAAAAGATATTTTTGGAGAATTTATGGGTCAATTTATTATTTATTTATTATACTTTTTCACAGTATTTTCAGGTATAACCATAACTATTTCATTAACAAAATATATAACAAATAGTGGTTATTTTCATTTACCAAAAATATCTAAATTTTTTCAAGTACTTATTAGTATTTTTTTAATTAGTATGATGTGTATAATAACATATGCTGGTATAGAAACATCTAAATTATTTGCAAATATAATAGGAATAACATTATTAATACTATTAGTTGGAATTATTATATTAAGTTTTTCTTCTTTTAATTATAGTAAAATAGTCAATGGTCCATCAAAACCGGTACATTCATTAATATTATCAACTGTAGTAGCATTTTTTCTTTTTAATGGATATGATGCAATAGTTAAAATGAGTTCCGATGCTATTAATCCTAGCGACATTTCTTCTGCAATGGGATTAACGTTAGGTATAACAAGTATAATATATATATTAATAATAATTTCTTGTTTGTCTGTTATTGGTTATAAAACTACTTCCAAATCATTTTTACCATTAAGCAGAATGTATGATGCTCTTATTGGGCGTAATATGGGTTTTATTTCATTTGTTTGTGGGTTTTTTATAATGTTTAATACAGCATTTTTATCAATATTAACAGCAACTCGTTTTATGTATGGTTGTGGAACAAGTAAAAATATTGCTTTTTCAGATTTTTGGGGAAAATTAAATAGTAATAAAACTCCTTCAAATGCAATTTTGATAACATTTATTATTGCCGTAATATTAGCATGTATAAATAATGAAGTTATTTTATCAGTATTTTCAAATACCGCAGTAATGGTGATATTAATTATTTTATGTATGACCGTTTTAGCGCTTCGATGGAAAGAAAGAAATAGTCCTGAACTAATTAAAAAACATAATTATATTTATGGAAATATAAATAATATTCCTGTTCTTGTTGTTATAGAACTAATAGTATTAATAGTAATATTTTCTTTTATATTAAAGAATAAATTTTATATAGGTGAAACATAGAATAAAATATTTAAATTATTACAACTTAAACATAAATTAATTGATAATATTATTAATGAAATCTTGCAGTCAAATAAAAGAAAAAGAAAAAGAAAAAGAAAAAGAAAAAGAAAAAGAAAAAGAAAAAGAAAAAGAACTAGTTGTAAATATAGATTTTGATGAAGCTAGTACTGCTTGGAAGGCTAACAAGAAATCTAAAGGAAATGGAACATATAGATACATTTGTTCCGGATTTTTTAAGACAGGAAATAAATGTATGAGAGAACCTAGTCCGAACTGTGATTTTTGTAAAATACATCAAAATAATTAAAATTAATTAGATAATAAAGTAATAACTTTATCTAATTGTGATTCAAAAAATCCTTTATTAATATGATCATATGTTAAAGCATTATTGAATGATGGGAGAATAAAATATAAAAATGACCGTATTAAATATAAATTATCACATTCATACAAATAATTAATAGTAATTTCTTCACCTGGTTCAATATCTTTTGATGCAATTAATGTAATAAAGACATTATTTTTATAGATTAATAAATTAACATCGTGAAATGCATTTGAATTATTATCATGATTTAACATTGTATCATAATAAGGAAAAATACCTAATTCACGAGTTAAATTAAATAAATGAATATTTTTATTTATAATTTTATCACCTAATTTTTTTGATACAAATTTTATTTCATTGTTATCCGGTAAATTGTTATCCGGTAAATTGTTACTGGGAAAAATATTAATTGGACAAATATAAATAATATCATTTTTTTTAATTTTTTTATTTGTAACCAATCCCCAACCTTTATTTTCAAAACTTTCAATACTTATATTATCTGGTAAATAAGAATCTATATGTATAATATTAGGACATGTTTTTATTTGTTTAATCAAATCTTTCATATCATAAATATTGAAAAAATTAAGTTTTCTAGTAATAGATAAATCAAATTTAGTTTCTTTATGAAAAAAATATATTAAATATAATATTAATATAATAAATATAATTAATATTATTGAAACTATCTTTATAATTTGAAATAACATATCTTATGTAAAATTCTTATAATTTTATTTTTTTTTTTACGAAAATTAATCATTTTATTAATTCTTATTTCGACTCAAATATTTTTGAACTTCTGTCCAAACACTATTATTAATTATATCTCTTGGATCGTGATCATACTCAGGTGTTAATGAAGTATCATATATAAATTCATCATATTCACATTGATAACATCTTCGAGTATTTGGTGGCAAATAGATTCGATGAGAATCCATTAACCCAAGACCTTCTACAGTCATTATATGTGATGACGAAGGTGATCTATACAGTTCACAAGGATCTTTTTCCGTCCAAACTATTTCTAGTTTAACAATTTGAGTTTTTGGGATCTCTGAACCAGATGGTAATTTTATCGGATGCATCCACACAACAACTTGCGATGAAGATGAAATTGGATCGTGAATAAAATCCAAAGTTTTATATAATTCAGGAATAGTTAGTCCGGTTACAAAACTTGAGGTCATTGTCGATATCTTAATTGTATATTATTTTATATATACTTTTTAATTTCAATTTTTTTTAAAATATAAAAATAAAATAAAAATAATATAAACGTCAAAATAAAGTAATAAATTATCGCGTAATAGTATATGTATTCCATTACGCAATATACTTATAAAAAAGCTAAAAAACTAGGTCTTCAAGTAAAACCTTCAAAAAATAAAACAAAAAAAATAGATGTGTATAAAAACAATAAAAAGATTGCAAGTGTAGGTGCTTATGGTATGAATGATTATCCAACATATATTTTGAAAAAGGGGATTAAATTTGCAAAGACTAGAAGGCGATTATATAAAAAACGCCACGAAAAGGACAGACATCATAAAGGCAGCAATGGATGGCTAGCAGATAAACTTCTTTGGTAAAAGAATAAAAAGAAGAATAAAAGAAGAATAAAAATATGATATTTAATATTTAATCTTAATATATCATAATGTGTTCAATAAACCATGAATTAAAAGCTATTTTTATTCATATTCCTAAAAATGCTGGTTCATATATTCAAACTATTTTAGAAAAATATTATAATTTTAAAACAATTTTTTTTACACGCGAAGATCATAATATTTTTGTTGAAAATAATGAAAATATTTTAGATAATAATGATAAATTAGGTTTTGTAAAAATAAATAAAAAAGGATTATTACGATACTATATTACATCCGATAAACATAATATATTATCTGGTATGAATTTACAAAAATGGAATGAATATTATAAATTTACTTTTATAAGAAATCCATATGATAAAATAATATCTTCATGGCAATTTTTAAATAAAGTTCATAATATTAATACTAAATATGAAAATTTTTTAAATTTTCTTAATAGCAAAGAAAATTGTACACCTAGTAAATATAGTCATGCATTTATTACACAATATAATCATATATTAAATGAAAAAGATGAACTATCTATAAATTATTTTGGAAAGTTTGAAAATTTAAATAATGATTTAATAAATATTTTATTAAAATTAGGAATAACTGAAATAAAACACAAAAAATATTTATTAAGTAATATAAAAATTAACACTTCTAGTGAAAATATAAACTATATAGAATATTATAATGACAAAACCTTAAAAATAGTTAATAATTATTTTAAAGAAGATTTTGATAATTTTAATTTTAAAATATGCAATAATTTAGTAGAATTAAAAAATAATAGCAATATTTATTTTATTAGTAATGAAAAATTAGCATTAGAAAACAAAAATTTAATTAAATTATTTGATAATAAATTTTTAAATTAATGAACCAACAATAAATAATTTATATTATCCTAATTCACATATTGACATACGCATATTCTTCAAAAGAAAATCCGCATTCTGTATTTTTTTCTTACTATGTGCTTTCATAAATTTAATTAAAAACTTTTCCATACATTCAACACCATATAACATTGGCTTTGTTTTATAATTCTTTTCAACAAATTTACAAAATTCTGATAAATTTGTAGTAGTCTTTTTAAATTGAAGGAGAGAAAGATTATGTATATTACACCATGACATAAATCCTTGATAATTATTCATTAGAACAAGTGTTATGATATAATAAGACAAAACATTGCTTTTTTCCTTGTACATAGTTTCTCTCAACATTACAGATTTTGGAGATTTAGAGTACATATCTTTATATTCTAAACCCATAAATTTCAATGTTTTAACCATCTGAAAGAATCCATATGTCCTTTCAAAATTAATAAAAAATTCACAATTCGAGAGAAATTCTTCTTCGTTATTTTTATCTTGCAATAAATAAAAACTACAAAATATAGAATTCATTATTTCAGCCCAAAATTCTGTATAAGCTTCAAATAAATTCACTTCCGAATCAACATCAAATATAGACAAGATTTTTTTATTACATTCACTCATATTCATATCTGAAAAATCCAATGCAAAATTATGAAATGTTTCGTGCATTAATACTTTGAACCATTCTTCTTTTCTAAAGACAACAATTTCACTTACTACTGGACACGTATATGTAAATGCGGTATTAACATTACTTTGATTTAAAATACTAATATTTGAACTTGGTAATGCTTTTTTTATAGAAGTCATATAAATAAATAATGTTAATTTTTTAGCACACTCTTTTGACCCATATTCATTTATCATATATAGCCAAGCTAATACTTTATCAATATATCCATTATAATGCTCAATTAAAAGTGATGGATCCTTATCTTCAATCAAAAAATGAATGATCTGTTCTCTATTGAAGAGAGAAAAAGTATAAGTTAAATCATATAAAATAAATGTATCTATCTGTGTTCGTATTTCTGCAGGAAAACTATCCGCATTAAACTGTTGTGGTTTAGGAATCTGAGATGCGGATTCTAATTTTGTTATTTTTAATTTATAAAAGGCATCACCTTCTCTCATTTTTTTGTGTTGAATAAATGTATTTGCTGTTTTTAATTCTGTATATAATTGTTTTAGAATAGCATTTGTCTTTTTAGTTGGTCTTGTGTGATTTATACACTTATTTTTTAAAAAAAAAGACATTAATATTTGACTTATTTTTGATAATTTCATCTTTATATTATTTATTTATTTTATATTTAATTTGTTTATATTGAATACTTTTTTATATGAATTTATTTATTTATGATTTATTTTTTTTATTATGTAATAATAATTTATAGAATGGAAACATCTGATATTATCATTGCTGTTCTTATTGTTCTTTTATTTTTTGCATTTATGGGACATGTAGTCGTTGTTCATACTAATCCACCAGTTCAAACAACTACAACTACAAAAATAGTACCAATACCTGTACCAGTTCCTCAACCTCAACCTCAGCCTCAGCCTCAACCTCAACCAACCCCTCAACCACTTGTTGGTGGATGTGCTGGAACACAATTTGGTTGCTGTCCTGATGGTAAAACATCAAAAATAAATTTTCTTGGATCAAATTGTTATAACTAAAAATAATTAAAATAATTAAAATAATTAAAATATTATCGATTTAAAGAATTTCGAACAGAAATCAACTCTTCTGCAAGTTTGGCTTCTTTACACTTTTTACAATGCACTAATTTAGCTTTTTTAGTTGCCAAAAGCATTTGTTTTAAATCTTCGTTTTGAGAAAATTTCGCATATAGTCCATCCTTTAAGACTTTTTCACTAACTGCATCATCAAATTCAGGATCTATTGTTACTTCAACCGGACGAATTAATTCACCCTTATGTTTTCCTTTTTTACTACCAGCATCGTGTGCCATTTCTGCATTTGTAGATAATGGTGTCCCAGATTCTAACGCAAACGACAAATAAAATTCTCTATTATGTTCTTTAAATTTTGACGCTTGATAATAGTTCTCAACAGAGTTCCATCGATGACCATCAACAGTAAATTGTTGACTCCATGAATTATCTAATTTTTGTCTCCAGTCTGGAACAGATGCTAGATCAGCAAATTCCCGAATCATTTCAGGTGGTATTTTCTCTCCTGCTCCTTTTCCAGGAAGGCGTTTTCCTGAAGCAGCATCATAAAATGCCAATACAACATCATCATCATATAATCCTTTTATTTTTGCTTCAGATAATTCTTCAAACTTAGGTTTGTCTCTTGTAGGTCCTTTTATTTCTTCTTTAAATTTTACAAAATCAGGAATTATTTCAAATACACCAGAATTTCTCTCCATACATTTATCTACAACCAATTTTTTCATATCATATGGTATTTCTTTAAATGAAAAAATGTGTTTATCTTTATAACCAATTAATTTATAATGATAACCATTATAATCTACAATAATATAATAATCAGGTTCAAAAACTTTTCTGGCTTCTAAAATCGCATCATTTAATTGCCCACAATTTAAAACATTATTATAATCTTTTGCGTTAAATGCTTCGTGTGACATTATTATAAATTTTATATTCAAGATTCTTTCCAAAGTAGATATTGCCCAGGTTTCACCCCAAAATTCGCATGTTCGAATAAACTTTTTAAATGCATTTAAATCATTTATTTTTTTCATATATTTAAACTCTGATGCATTTTGTTGAGATATTTTCTTCTCATTAATAAGCCGATCACGTTGATCTTTAATTTTTTTACCAGCTTCAGTTAGTTTCTTTTTTTCTTCTCTATCTAATGTTGCAGTATATCTCTCTTTAAATTTTTCATAAGATATTTCAAGTTCTTTAATTTTTTGTGTATCAGAAACTACAGATTGCATAGCATCGTCATACTGTTTTTTATAATTTTTAAATATAACATCATTTGCTTCAATAGATAATTTATTTCTTAATTTTACAACTGTTGTTTGTTGTGCAATTTGACTAAATGCATCGCGAACTGTTGCAAATAAACAATCACCACCTCCTTCATTATCTAAAATATGATAATGATCATTTTTCATAAATAATTCTATCCATGTGCTATCCCTTTTAGGTTTAAATTTATCTTTAAAGTCCTTTGATTCTTTTTTAGTTTCTTCTTTTAAAAGTGCTATAATAGGAATACCTTTTGTAAGAATAAATATATCACTTCTTGAATCAGGAATTACAACATCAGAATATTCTTTAACCTTTTTTCCTTTTTTTCCTTTTTTTCCTTCATCACTATCTTCTTCATCGCTATCTTCTTCTTCATCATCGCTATCTTCTTGTCTTCCTTTTTTCCCCACTTTTTTTTCTTCTCCTTCTCCTTCTTCTCCTTCAGCTTCAGATATATATGCATCAGGTACAAGGCGTAAGTTTTTCAACATTTCTTTTGTAACAAATGTATAAATTAATGGTTGATCCATTTTTTCAACTTCTAAATTTCCATTTTCATCAGTATAAGTTGACAATTTTGTAGATTCTACCTCATATAGACCTATTTGAATTACTTTTTTGTTAGATTTTACCAAATATATAGGAAAATATGTGACATTTTTATCTTCAAAAGTATTCTTTGCACCTCCAATTGCTATAATAATATCAATTTTACTAATTTTAAGTGTTTCGAATTCTATTTGATATAAGTTTGCTTCCATTTGTAAATCACCTGGATCCACACGCTTTAATTCAGGATAACTTATACTTCTATCTAATCTTGATAATACCATTTTATTTGTATATTGTATAATAATATTTTTTTATATTTATATTTTAAAAGTCTATTTATAGTTTCTACCAAATAACAAATTTCTTCATAAATTTATCATCTTTTAATTGATCCAAATAAAACCATAATTCTTTTCTTTTAATAACAATTTCTATATTCTCTGTTTCGTTTTCAAACATGATTATTAATGTTATTATATCTTGTTTCTTCATCTTTTTTGCCTTTGATCCATAATATTCAATTGATTTAGTTTGTTTTGTTAATCCATAATAATCACATATTAATAATAATTGTTTTATTGTAAAATTCAATTCATAATTTTTTAATTCAGACATTATATTATCTTCACTATAACTTTTCGAATAATCTTGTAAATAACTTTTCGAATAATCTTGATCTAAACCTAATTGTTCAAATTCATCTAATAAATCAGATAAGTCTGAACTATTATTTTTTCCATCATTATCAATTTGTTCATTAAAACAATAAGTAATATTTTCTGTCATATATTATTTAATATTGTTTATTAAATAATAATTTTTAATATCTTTATTACTAATATAAATTTATTTATACATTTCTATATTATATTAATCCATAATTACATTGATATATTCATATTTTTTAGAATAACAAACGCAAAAATAATAATTGGCAATAATACTAAAAACCACGAAACACTTTTATATCCCTTAGAACACAAGTAATTTAAAACCCATGTCCATAGAAAAACAAAAAATAAATTAACTATTGCAGTCATAATTTGAAAGTTTTTAAGTATCATAATTACAATACTAATAAAAGATATCCAAAAGTAGATACTCGCAGGCGTACACAAATGTTTAATTGAAAATCCCATTATAATATAACTCTATAAAATAATATAAAATAATATAAAATATCACTAATTATAATTATAATTTTACATTTCAATCATATCCATACATTTAAAAATCGATTTATTCGATAAACTTGGGAATGATTTAACTTTACTACGAGCTAAGCCCTCTATTACACTTATAAATGAATCTCCATTAATAGTATTACTACACTTCTCAATCCAATCTTTATTATATAATATTGCAATGTTTTCAAGAATTTCATCTACTTCACTTTTCTTATTTTCTTGAGAAATAAAATTTACAACTTGATTTAATAAGTTAAATACTAAATCAATTATATTATCTTTTTTAATTATACCATTTATTGTTAAATTTACAAAGAATGAACTCAAAGATTTTCGTTTCTCATTATTTTTTTTTACCATACAAAATCTGTCATAATCTACATCTGGATCACCGCTTTCAATATTTTTAAAAATTTCTAAAAATACATCAAAGTTTGCATCAAATATATTACGCATAATTTGAAAATGTTCTATTAATAATGTATATAAGTCTGCATATAATTTTGAAAAGAATCGATTATTTGACGCGATCTCAAATATAAATTTACCTACTCGTTGCATATCTTCTTCATTAATACCTTCAGTAATCATTTGATTCAATATTTCTATTATCTTACTCGATTGTTCATTATAATTCTTCTCAGACATTTTATTTAATGAACTACGAATTAAATCAAACTGAGCATCTACTCCAACTTTTTGTTCAATTACCGTAGTTTGAAAAGTTCGAATACTTTCCCAATCCGCATCATTTAATACTTCAACAGCACGATTATTTTTTCTTTTTCTTTTAAAATCAGCATCACCATCATTCATATTTGAAAATATTGTTGATGCAGATCCTTGTTCAATTTGTCTCGATATATTATCTTTTTTTACAAAAATAGGAGTTCTTACATAAGTAGGAGAACCCACTTGCAATGCCAACTCTGTAATAATTTTCAATGTCTCATCAGGAAATTTAATATCAAACCCATCAAATGTTATAGTAGTAAAATCATTTAGAGTATATCTCATTGCTTGCATTGGTATATATATTTATATTATGTTTATTCATTTATATCAATTTTTTTAATATATAATTATTAATGTAAATCCACTTAAATATAAAGTATGTATTTATAATATAATGTCATTTGAAAATGAAAACGCTGTAAGGAATAATGAAGAGGGTGACACATATGACTCTTCGTATGAATTTAATTCTTGGGATGAATTAGAAATAACCCCAGATCTTTTAAGAGGTATTTATGCTTATGGGTTTGAAACACCAAGCCCAATCCAAAAAAAAGCTATCATACCTCTTATTATGAAAAAAGATATAATAGGACAAGCTCAATCAGGCACTGGTAAAACTGCAACTTTTACCATTGGCGCATTATCAAATGTAAATTTAGAAGATAAAAATGTCCAAGTTATTGTTCTATCTCCAACTAGAGAGCTAAGTGTTCAAACTGCAAATGTTTTTAAAGGTATTGGATCAATGATGAATGGATTAAAAGTACAATTATTAGTTGGTGGTAATTCAATTGACGATGATGTAGAAAATCTAAAAAAGAATACTCCACATGTAATTGTTGGTTGTCCAGGTAGGGTCTATGATATGATAAGGCGAAATGCATTTTCTGCAAAAAAAATAGGGTTAGTTATTTTGGATGAAGCAGATGAAATGTTTTCTACCGGATTTAAAGACCAAGTTTATAATATATTTCAATATTTTAATAATAATATCCAAGTTGCGCTTTTTAGTGCAACACTACCATCATATATTTATTCAATTACATCAAAATTAATGCGTGATCCTGTTCGTATTTCAGTCAAGGCAGAACAACTTACATTGGAAGGTATTTCACAATATTTTGTTGCTGTTGAAGATGATAAACAAAAATATGCAACATTAAAAGATTTGTATTCTTTCATTTCAGTGTCACAGTGTATTATTTATTGTAATAGTGTTAAACGCGTTTCTGATTTATATGATGCAATGATGGAAGATGGTTTCCCGGTTTGTCGTATTCATAGTGGGATGGAAAAGACAGATAGAGATAATGCTTTTTCTGATTTTAGAACTGGTAAATTTCGAGTTTTAATTTCATCAAATGTAACTTCACGAGGAATTGATATTCAACAAGTAAGTGTTGTTATTAATTTTGATATATCAAAGTGTGTTAACAACTATCTTCATAGAATAGGTAGATCTGGTAGATGGGGTCGAAAGGGTGTTGCTATTAATTTAATTACAAGAAGGGATATTCTTAAAATGAAAGAAATTGAGGCACATTATTCGACACAAATAAAAGAAATGCCTAATACTTTAGATAAACTGTAACGAATAAAAACAAATAAAAACAAATAAAAACGAATAAAAACAAATAAAAACAAATAAAAACAAATAATAAAATATGTAAATAATTATATTTTATTATTATAATTAATAATGTTGTTATATGTTGTATAGCAAAATGCAAGAGATTATATATGAAAATAAGTGATAGAGATGATGCAAACTTTAATGTATATAATATAAATGAAGTTGAAGATTTATTCTCTTATATTTTCAACATAATATTTCGCGTAAAATTCGATAATAATTATTCTATTTTTTCTATAAATGTTCAATTCATTTTCAAATACAATCCCAAATCCAATTTCAAAATTAAAATCAAATATAGAAAAAATAAATGATCATTTTAAAATTCCAATTTCATACAATGATGAAAAAGTTGAATTAAATACTAATATTATTACAGATTTAGAATTAATAGAAACGGTTGATCCATCTGGAACTACCATGTATGATTATACTTTTCAACCTAAAACCAATTTTGGAAAAAAAGTTGTAGATCAATTTTCAATACACTATACAACAGATATAAACTATTTGAAAGATAGTCAACAACTTTTAAAAACTTATCAACCAATACCACAAGAAATATTTAGACCCGATTTCAATAATATGATGGATTTATGGGATGATATCAAAAATGATACAGGATTTAAAGAGAAATATCAATATATTGACTGGCCTTATTGGGAATATTTAAATAAATCCGAATTATTTTTACAAATATTAAGTATTTATAATTTATCATCACCTGTTATTTCATTTTTTATTCCGGTGATCATATTAATTATTCCTTTTTTTGTTATTCAAATGAAAGGATTATCATTATCATTTACTGAGTATATAGATGTTCTTAAAATTGTAGCTTCAAATAATGCTATTGGCAAATTGTTCACAAAATTTAATTCTGTTAAATTAGACGAAAAAATGTATTTATTTGTCAGTGCGGCTTTTTATATTTTTTCTATTTATCAAAATATACTTACTTGTATTCGGTTTAACAATAATATGAAAAAAATTCATACTTATTTAAGTGATATTAAAATTTATATTCAATATACAGAAGATAACATTAACAATTTCTTATCATATTCATCTAATTTAAAAACTTATTCAACTTTTAATCAAACATTAAAAGAAAATATAATTATATTAAAACAACTTAAAGAAAATCTAGAAAGAATCATTCCATATAAGTTATCAGTTGAAAAGATATTTCAGTTTGGTCATATATTAAAAAGTTTTTATGAATTATATGAAAGTACAAATTATAATACCGCATTTTTATATTCTTTTGGATTTCACGGATATATTGATAATATTGAAGGTCTAATTGAAAATATTAAAAAGAAAAATATTCAATTCTCGAAATTTAAGAAACAAAAGAACTCAAATAAAAATAATAAAAATAATAAAAATAATAAAAAACAAAATGTAAAATTTGTTAATTCATATTATCCTACACTAATTAATGCTAATCCTATTAGTAATTCCATAGATTTAAATAAAAATTTAATAGTTACAGGACCAAATGCATCTGGAAAAACGACCATTCTTAAATCGTCATTAATTAATATTATTATTACACAACAAATGGGGTGTGGATTTTATTCTTCAGCTACAATGACTCCTTATAAATATATTCATTGTTATTTAAATATTCCAGACACTTCAGGGAGAGATAGTTTATTTCAAGCAGAAGCACGACGATGTAAAGATATAATAGATATAATTCATTTAAACCCTAATGAAAAACATTTTTGCGTTTTTGATGAGCTTTATTCTGGAACAAATCCTGAAGAAGCTGTATCTAGTGCATCGGCATTTATGAACTATTTAGTAAAATTTAAAGGAGTAAATTGTATACTTACTACACATTTCTTTGATTTGTGTAAACATTTAGAAAAAAATGAATCTTTTGAAAACTGTCATATGGAAACTATAAAAGATAAGAATAATGATAAAAAATTTAGTTATACATACTTATTAAAAAAAGGGATATCTAGTGTTCGAGGTGGTATTAAGGTACTAGAAGATATGAATTATCCTAGTGAAATTATTGTAAATTCATCTTTATAAAACATTAAATTCGTTCGCTTGAAAAAAAAAAATATATACTTAATCTCTAATAATGGCCTTGTCTAATCTTTTTTCTCTACCCACATTAATTTGTTTAGGAATTACATTACTGCTCGTTGGTGTCGTTTCTATGTTTTTTATGCAAAGATTAAATGAACAAAATCATAAATTTGCTTCTATGCTTGGATTAGTATCTACAATGGCTGAAGAACTTAAATTTGTAAGATCACGGGTACAAATATTATCTGCGAGAGAAATGGCGCGTGATGGAGGTTGCATTTTTGAAGAAAATAATTGTATAGATGAACCAATTAATAATGATATTACTAACGCATTAATTAATGTTTCTGATGAAGATGAAGATGATTCTGATTCCGAAGACAGTTCAGATTCTGAATCTGATTCTGAAAACAGTTCTGATTCCGATACTGATTCTGATATAAATAAAACAACTATAAATGAAAAAAAAAATATTAAATTAATCAATCTTATTGATTCACAAGAGTCACAAATTAATGATGACAAAAATGATGATCTAGATGATGAAAAATTAAATTTAGATGATGATTCTATTAGTTCTAATAGTTCTAATAGTATTGATAATGATGATGTTGATGAAAATAATGATAATGAAATTGTAGATCTAGAAGGATTAAATGATGATACTTTAACAATAACTAATATAGATTTTATAAAATCAATTGATATTTCTACTTTAGATAAAGCTAAGGATACTGAAACTTGTGATTATAAAAAAATGTCAATCCCTAAATTACGACTTGTTGTTGTTGAAAAAGGATTAGTAACAGATTCATCTAAGTTAAAAAAAAATGAATTATATAAATTATTAGAAATTGAATAATAAAGTATAGATAAATTTATAATGTCATTAATTTTATCCTATCATTATATATAATGTGTGCTTGGGCAACTTGTTATAGCGGATCAAATAATATTCATTTTGATTTTCCTCCTATTATGGCAGATGGAAGAATTTTTTCATCTTGGCAACCAGAAGCTGTTGTGAATACGCGAATACAACAACAAGAAAATATTACTTCTAGTTGGAATTATCGTCAGTATTTAACGAATAATGCACTTCAAATTATGAAATACAATAATCAGGAGGCTTGTGTTGATTTAGGATTAAATCCACATATTCAAACAAATAAAACACCATCATCTAATGTCCCGCATATGTTTAAATCTGTAATGGATACAAATGCACCTGGTTATGGGTATCCTACAAGTGATTTAAAAAGTCCATATCTCTCAAGAGAACAATTACAAGCTCGAATGATATCTCCTTCTATTTCAATTCAGCCAAATATGCCATCAAATTAATATATTCATTATATTCATAATATATTTATAATATATATTATGTATTATTATTTATTTGGGTTATCAATATTAAAGTCATTCACTCCTTATTTTCGAAAACACATTTTAAATACATTAAATTCACATGATCTTTTATTTATCAATACTTTTTTTATTTCAATAGTAGTATTGTGTATATTTTTATATAATTTATTTTTCGATAAAAAAAAACCACTTATAGAAACATTCAATAATTATAGCAAGTTATCAACTACTCAAATACTTTCATTATGTGTTATGGCATTTTTAGCAGTAGGGTCATCTATATTTATTTACGAATTTGATAAAAATTATAATACACCACTTATCAATTCGATGTTTATGAAAATAGCATCAACAATTTCTCTTATTTTTATTGGAGTCTTTTTATTTGAAGAAAAATATTCTTGGAAACAAATTATCGGGGTATTCTTAACAATATTAGGAATATTTTTTATAGCACAGAAATAATATATATTTATATTATAACTTAAAGAATGAAAATGTCTGCAAATTTTACTACTTTTCTATCGATTATGTTTTTTTATATAATTTTATCCTATGTTATTACACCACTTATATTCTATTATTCATTTAGTAAAACACTTATATCGGCCGGAAATGGATTTATTGTAGGAAGTATTTTATCTATTATGTTATGGTATTTTTATGCATCAAAAATGGTTAAATAAATATAATAACTGAAAACAATTCAAAGACATAATACATAATTAATTAATTTAAAATGCCTATTGATAATAAAAAATTATTTAAAACAATTTTTTATATTACATCAGCTACCGGATGGAGTATATTAGGATTTAAACGCGGGATTGATGCATATGATTATAGTTTTAATAAAAAATATATAAAACATAATGCAGATAATTATTTTTATACAACAAAACTATTATGTGGAATTGGTGGAGTATTTTTATACATAAATCCAGTTTGTATTCCAGCTGTATTATGCAAAGAAATATATAGAGCGGAAGTTGATATAAGAGGATTAGAAGCAGAGAAAAAAAAAGATTTTTATAATGAAATACTATAATGAAATACTATAATTAATAATAAAAAATAACAATAAAATGATACATTGGGAGAAATATAATATAAACATTTCAGTTGTTTATATTATAACTATGAAAATCCTTAGCATTGATGTTGGTATTAAAAATTTAGCATTCTGTCTTTTAGAAGTAAATGAACTTGATACAACTTCAGAACTAATAACAAAACTAATAACAAAACTAATAACAGATAATACCACAATTTTAAAATGGGATACTATTAACTTAGCACAACAATGCGAAGAAAAAAAATGTTGCGAAATTGATAAAAATATACTATGTAATAAACCAGCAAAATTTACAAAAAACACAAAATGCTATTGTTTAAAACATTCAAAAAAACATGAATTTAAAATACCTAGTACTAAATTAAAATCGGCATTTATTAATAAACAAAAAATAAGTAGTTTGTATCAAATCGCAGACGAATATAATATTAAATATCCAGTTTCATGTAAAAAAAAAGATATAATTTTATTAATAAATGACTATATAAATATCAATTGTTTTGAACCAGTTGAAAATACTAATGCTTCTAAGATTGATCTAGTAACAATTGGTAGAAATATTCAATTCAAATTTGATTTAATACTTTGTGATCATTTGTCTAGTATAGATAAAGTTATTATCGAAAATCAAATTAGTCCTATTGCAAATAGAATGAAAACTATACAAGGTATGATTGCACAATATTTTATTATGAAAAATAATAATATTCAAATTGATTTTGTAAATGCATCTAATAAATTGAAGATTAAGAAGGATATAATAAATGATACAAATCCAGTATTAACTAATACAGATACCGTAATAACTAATACAACTGATATAAAAACGAAATATAGTGATAGAAAAAAACAAGGCATTGAACAATCTTTAGAATTTTTAACACATCATAATTTTAAAGAATGGACTATTTTTTTTAAAACACATACAAAAAAAGATGACTTAGCGGATTCATTTTTACAAGCTATATGGTATATTAATAATAAACTTAATACTAATAACACATAAAATTAAAAAAATAAAAAATAAAAAATAAATAATATATAATATATAATGATTAAATATATATTATTCGTTAATACTTAAATTTAATGATCTAATTAATTCATAAATATAAATGGATGATATTATAGACATATCTACAATTAATTTGAATGAAAATTTATCGGATGGTTGGAATAGTAGATCCAGATCTAATAAAGGATCCAATTTTGGTGTTGGAATTGAGCTTTTAATGAATGATAAAAAAAAAGAAAATTCCGGAAGACAATCAAATGATATTGATCTAGAAGATTTGAATAATTTAGAAGATGAATTAAATAATCTTGCAGACAATGATTCAAATTCAAATTTATTTGAAAGCAGATCTGATTTATTTAATAAAAATGTTAATTTTAATGATAAACCATCTGTAAGATTTGATGATCCTAATACACCTAATATTAATATTGGTCAAGCAACAGCAGAATCAGAAACGGATGGAACAACTTGGGATGGTTATACAAAGTTTAACAATGTCCCATTAAATCCAGACAAACCATTACCTCAACAACCTCAAATGTCAAAAGAAGAATTATTGAGAGAAAAATTCAAGTATTTAAGAAAGTTAGAAGCTCTAGAACAAAAAGGAGTCACATTAACTAAAAAATATTCAATGGAATCTCCACTTGCTGAAATGCAGGGAGAATATGAAATGATTATGGAAGAAAAAGCCAGACAAAATTCCGTTAAATTTTCAGGTAATATGCTTATGGCTTGTATTAATGGAATCGAATTTTTAAATAATCGTTTCGATCCTTTTGACATCAAAATAGATGGGTGGAGTGATCAAGTTAATGAAAATTTAAATGATTATGATGATGTTTTTGCAGAGTTATATGATAAATATAAAAGTAGGGCTTCAATGGCACCTGAATTAAAATTGCTTTTTCAACTAGGTGGAAGTGCAATGATGGTTCATATGACAAATACAATGTTCAAATCCGCTATGCCTGGTATGGATGATATTCTTCGCCAAAATCCCGATTTAATGCGTCAGTTTCAATCTGCTGCTGTAAATTCTATGAGCCAATCTAGTCCCGGACTTTCCGGATTTATGAATAATATGATGGAATCACCTGGTAATCAAGGACCTCCTCCACCTCCAATGGCAACACAATCACGTGAATCGCATTCATCGCGACCTGGTAATAATACTTCTTCAAAATATGCTAATAGTCGACCTACATTTGGAGAAAATGATGGAATTAATATCCGTGAAAATTTCTCAAGTGCATCTGATGTCTCTAGATCAAACCGGTCAGAGATGAAAGGACCTAGTGACATTTCAGATATATTGAATGGTCTTAAAACAAAGACAATTAATATTCAAGAAGTACCACAACAGTCAATGTCTCAAAATCATCAAGGACTAGGACAAGGAAATGATAGCAGTACAATAAGCATTTCGGAATTGAAAGAATTACAAGGGGAAGGAAATGTGCCAAAACGAAGTAAACGTAGACAAAACTCTGATAAAAATACTGTTAGCTTAGATATTTAATTATTTAGTTTGTTTAGATATTTAATTATTTAGTTAGTTTTTTATTAAAAAAAATATTTATTAACCATAACATAGGTGTCTCATTTTTCTCTCCTATTATTGATTTTAAAACACTTTTTTGAATTATCATGAAATTAGTTTTATTATATTTTAACCAAAAACTATAAAAAATAAAAATTAATAAAGACCTTTTCAAATCTCTAATATTATTTGTTTTATTCCAAACAATATAAAGAGGTAATATTTTCATAAAAAGTATAATAATGACAAAATAAATTATATATAATATATTTGTTTTGTAATAAACAGTTAATCCTATTGTTAATAAATTTTCAAGTATACCGAAAATTAATAAAAATTTTGGATTATATTTTGTTATTTTAAACCAATATAATAAAAACCATATAAAAATCCAATAAGAAAATATAAAATCTGGTCTTATTAACATATTATTTATATATTATGTTAATATTATATAAAAAAAAGAAAAAAGAAAAAAGATAATATTATATTTACAAATAGTATAATGACTAAAAAAAATATGAATAAAAAATGTAGTGGTACAATTTATATAATTTCTGGAAAAAAATGGTGTGTTGGTGAAAAGAAATCTAAGAAATCTAAGAAATTTAATAAATCTAAAAAGTCTAAAAAATCTAAAAAATAAAAATATTATTAATTAAACATACACATAGTAAACATATAAAATAATTATATAATAGTTAAATAAAATAAATAATAATAAATTAATAATATTATATAATTAAAATTATGGATAAAGATTCAAATATTATTTTAAATAAAAATAATATTATTATTAAAAAAAAAGATAAAAATGAATATCAAATATTTTATTCAGTTGAAAATCATAATATTTATCTTCCAAAAATAATTAATTTTACACTAATGGATATTTTTTACACATTAAATAAAGATATTTTTGAAAAATATAAAATAATAATACATAATGAAACTAATGCTACTATTTATATTTTAATTAAACATTTTTTCTGTGATCTAGGAATATCACAAAAATATATTTGTATAAATGTAATTATTGAAAAAAATAATGATTTAATTATATTTAAAGCGGATACTTGTCTAGATACATCATCAAATACATCATCAAATAAATTAATTGAAGAATTTAATGATAAAAATAATGAAAATAAAGAATTATTAATAATACAAAATGCAATTATTCAATGTAAAATAATAAATAATCACAAAATAGATTTATGTAGTAGTATGTTATTAAAAGATAAAAAAGAAACACCATTATTTATAGAAAATTTTGCTTCACAAATTTTTAATAAAATAATTTTAAGAGTAAAACAATTTATAGAAAACTATGCATAATATAAATATAATATAAATGAAAACTATATTTAATATTTTTGAAAACATAATTTTTCTTATGAGTACATCTTTTATTATTATATCAGAATTTTGTTTATTTTTATTATTTCAAAACCGTCAAATGTTTATTTATAGATTAACTGATAAATTATCAAAAAAAAATATACTATATGTAAAATTGTTTCAAGCTATTGCATTAAATAATAATTTAATAGATGAAGAAACAAATAATGAATTAATGCAATTTACTGATACAGCACCATATACAGATGAAGATATTGATTTAAATCTTTTTTATAAAATAAAAAATGAATATAATTTAGAATCAGATAATAGTAGACCTTTTAAATCAGGAATGATATCATTAGTATTTAAATTATATAAAAAAACGGATAAAACTCCTATAATTTTGAAAATAAAAAGAAAAAATATTGATGAAAAATTAATAAAATCAATTGATAATCTACAATTTTTTATATATTTATTATCATATATCCCATATTTTAATATATTAGACATCTCAATTTTGTTCAATAAAAATATTGTTATTTTGAAGCAACAATTAAACTTCAATGATGAAATTCAAAATATGAAAGATTCATATGATAATTGTAATAAATTGAAATATATAAAAATTCCTATTGCAAATGAAGAGGTTACTAATAAGTATCCTAATGTTATTATGATGGATTTTATTGAAGGAAAAACTATATCAGAAATAGATATTGAAGATTATAGTATTTATGCATCATTATTATTAAAATATGGTATGATCTCACTTCTTGTGCAAGGAAATACACACGGTGATTTACATGCAGGAAATATTTTATTTATAAAAAATAAAATTACAAATACTAATGAAACAAATACTAATGAAACAAATACTAATTTACAAGAATATCAATACCAAATTGGACTAATCGATTTTGGAGTTGTTTTAAAAATAGAAGAAACCGAAAGAGATAAAATTTTTTTATTAATATCAGAAGCATTTATTACGGACCCAAGAATATTTGTTAAAAATTTAGTAGTTTTATTTATTGGTCCAACTGAAATTTTATTAAATTTACCAGATAATCATCTAGAAAAATTATTGGATATTTTGGAAGAAATTGTTAAAAATATGCTTCATAATAAAGAAAAAACAAATCAATCAAAATTATATGAATGTTTGATTGAAGTAAATACATATATTGCTAATAGTAATTTAAAAAAATATGGTTTAAAATTTAGCGATTCTTTTGTAAAAATGCAAATGGCATTAGCTATGTGCAATGGTATAAATATGATTCTATGCAAAAATGATTATATTACATTTGCAAATAAAACAATTAATGAACTATTTCATTTAGATCTTTTAAACGATGATTAATAATACATAAATAATATTATATAATAGAAAAAATATTATATAATAAACAACTTAAAGAGCCGAAGTATCTTTATCAACACAAACTTCATTAGCAATATTTTTAATTATCTTATTAAACCCTGATTCATCGTCTGGTGATATACATGTCATTACTTGATTTACAATGCGCATATATTGATCATTCTTTTTTGTTGTTCCATCATTATAAGACGGATTTGCATCTGTCCATATTGGAATATATTTAAAATTCTTATGTGCCATTTCCTTTATAACGAATTTCATTTTCTCTCTATTATCGTCTTTATCCCATACATTGCTGTTTTTAATATACAGTGTTTCCCTCTTCTTATCTGTACAATGAATAGGTCTTTCTGATTCATCAAGGTCTTTAAGCCCTTTCATAAATATATTAGAAATACCTTGAACATAACCGAGTTTTCCAATGTCTTCCAAATCGTCAGACATAATTTCAAGTGAGCTTACAAAATCTGTCATGTTCATTGCATTTTTACATTTCTCATTCAAGAATACTTGTAAATTAAACTGCTTATTATTACAATTTGTATTATTTATTGTAGATGTTTTAGATGCTAATTCAAACATTTTACTATTTTGTTCAAACATTTTGCTGCTTTGATCTATAATTAATTCTTTAAATTCCTTATTATCAAATAGCAATTGTTGGTTTTGAATCATTAGTTGTTTTATTAAATCTTTTTCTGATTGATTATCGTCTTGTGGCTTTTTTATTTTTATACATATTTGTTTATGTTTATATAATCCTTGTCTATATTTATATTTATTACCACAATAGCATATAAATATGTCAGGGGTAATACTGGTTAATTCGTCATCCATTTGTGCATTATTTGTAATCATTTTCTCCCTTTTATTGTGTTTAGCTGTAATTAAATGGCGAGTATAATCTTTTTTATTACCTGTTTTCATCTCGCATAATTTGCATATATATGATTGGGTTTTGGGGGGTTTTTGTAACTCGTTTTGCATCCTTTTAATAAGCAATAGAAATAAAGTCCTAAATGGTTTTTCAAAAAATATATTTAAAAATAAAAATATTATGCTCTAGAGTTTTTTAATAAAAAAAATGGATTTACATCTATAAGCTCTAAATCCATTTTTTCAGAAAAGCATCGAATTTCCTTTCCCAACATTTCCTTTCCCTTTTCAATTTTGGACAAAATAAATGTCCAAAAACGAAAACAGGATATACTTTCCAGCATTTTTTTGAGACTTTTGTGTTTTTAAGAAAATAAAAAAATAAAAAACAGAGCATTAAGCTCTAAATCACTTTTTTACACCTTTTCTCATTTCAAACGCCCATTATTAACAAAAAAATTGATATAAAATAAACACAATATTAGTGTAATATAAACATAACATGTCTTGTGGATCTATTTATAAAATACCATTTCCTAATGGGAAATATTATATTGGTCTAACGACTACTTCAATAGAACAACGAACAAAAGAGCATAGAAAAAGTGTAAAAAATGGAGATAATAAATGTCTATATAATGCGATACGCAAATATGATATGATAAATAATTTTAAACTTATAGAAATAG
>TBL_comb47_HYPODRAFT_10001489_pt1 | contig 30433 bp, 33 predicted proteins | sample TroBogypolimnion_40_FD_10682 | JGI IMG/M metagenome (IMG submission 10682) | reverse complement strand
CATTCGTATCTCACCAGCAAGAGGTTGGCACGGGCTACTTTGATGATGTCACTACCGTAATCCAGGGTGGCAAGTCATCAGTAACCGCTTTGACGGGATCTACAGAGGAAGAGCAGTTCCACTAAGCTAAATCCCTAAGTAGCATGTAGTAGCAGTAATATCAATGCTGCCTCGGCATCTAATTAACCTCATAAGGGTGACTTAGATGCCGTTTTCGTTTACATTAATTCCATGATAGATTGCGCACTTTGTACTGAAGAACTCAAACCCTCTGAAGGGCAGTTGATTTGGCGTGGAGATGATTGCAGGGTTATTCTTGTTAATCATCCAGATTTGCCAGGTTTTTGTAGAGTTATTTGGAATCGTCACGCAGCTGAAATGACTGATCTGACTAATGGAGAGCGGGAGCACCTGATGACATTGGTATTTACTGTCGAAGAGGTTGTGCGTCGCATTATGAAAGCAGATAAGGTTAATATCGCTGCCTTAGGCAATATGGTTCCCCATCTGCATTGGCATGTTATTCCTAGATACGGGGATGATGCTTTCTTTCCAGGTTCCGCATGGTCTGAGAGAACACAGGAAACGCCAGCCCCTCTAATCACCGCTCGTAAACAAAAGGCTGAAGATTTACCTGCTGCGGTTAAGGCTGCAATTACTGCACTTTCATAGGCGCATCGGTATCAGGCTTATTTCTGGGTATGCTTGCGACCAATAGCGGTTACTAGCATGGGAGATTAGATTCTTTATATTAGTGGTCTGATAACATTTTTAGCTACCAAGAAGCACTAAAGCCCTGTCGATAATCAATTAATGATGCCAATTTTATATTCTTACCGCAGATGCCCTTATGCAATAAGGGCTCGCATGACATTAAATTATGCAGGCATTCAATTTGAGCATAGAGAGATTGCGTTAAGAAATAAACCTCAATCTATGCTACTTTTATCGCACAAAGGAACTGTCCCAGTTTTGTGTGTTGATGGACTTATCCTCGACCAAAGCTTAGATATTATGCATTGGGCATTGGAAATGTCGGATCCAGACGGTTGGGCAGTAAATGGTGGACCAATACACCAGGGTTGGGTTGAGAAAAATGACGGACCATTTAAGACGTTATTAGACAAATATAAATATCCGAATCGTCATCCTAAGCTTAATCAAGAAAATGTTCTGAGTGTTATAAAAGAACTAATGCTAAAACCTATGGAGATTGCTTTACAGTCTAGCCAGTACTTAATTGGAAGCAAAATGACTTGGGTAGATGTGGCCATTTTTCCATTTATTAGGCAGTTTTCAATGGTTAATCCCAAAGGATTTGAGGATTTACCGTTTACCTTAACTAAAAAATGGTTAAATCGATATATTGAATCCGAACTATTTAATTCGGTAATGCTTAAATATCCAACATGGATAGATTAACTGTATTCCAGTCCTGATGAATTGTTCCCCCGCTGTTCTTTAATGGCTATTTATAATTTTTTTATCAGCCATTGGAATTAGTTAAATGCCGATCCTAGTTCAATCGCCTCAATGCTTCAAGATATTTATCGGGGCTTAGTTGCCCGCCCTCGCGCTGAGCTTCCCACATTGCCTGACCTAAGCAATCCATCATAAGGTGCTGTGCTTCATGTTCAGAACCTATTTTCTTTGTCAGCCTCGCCGCAACTTCTTTAATGCCATGGGGCTGATCAATGGAGATCTGTTCGCTAATAGATAAATGCATTGAGAGATGTAAAAAGGGATTAGTTTCGCCCCGTTCTGGCGTGTAGTTTTGCTCTAGAGCGCCCTCAGGGTTGGCTAATTGGGAGTGATATTCAGGGTGTTGCTCCATCCAATCCCCTGCGAGAGTTTCCATTGGAGTAAGAATATGCTTCTCTATTTTCCTCTTCCAGGTATCACAGAAAAAGCGACGCACTTCTTCGCGGGTTGGATTAAATATTGCCACGAACTTTTCCTTTACTAGTTTTTTGTTTAAAGCTACATAGTGGCTCAACTATGCATTGGGAGCATTCTGGATTTCGTGCCTTGCAGGTATATCTACCATGCAAAATAAGCCAGTGATGAGCATCCTGTAAAAAATCTGTAGGAACGCGCTTGAGTAATTGCTCTTCGACCATAACAACATCTTTTCCTGGGGCTAGACCAGTTCGGTTTGAAACGCGAAAGATATGAGTGTCTACTGCAATGGTTGCTTGACCAAAGGCAGTATTTAAAATCACATTGGCTGTTTTTCTGCCAACTCCCGGCAAAGCCTCTAAATCTTCACGATTTTGCGGCACATCACCACCATGTGCATTAATGAGCAGGCGACAGGTTTCTTGAATGTGCCGACCCTTTGCGTTAAATAAGCCAATATGTTGGATGTAGGGCTTCACCCCTGCCTCACCGAGGTCTAGCAGTGCTTGTGGAGTATTGGCAGTCTGAAAGAGTCTGCGGGTGGCCTTGTTCACCGAAATATCAGTGGCTTGAGCTGACAGTAATACAGCAATTAATAACTCAAATGGTGAGCTGTACTCTAGCTCGGTTTCTGGGTGGGGATTATTTTCTTTGAGTTGCTCAAAAAAAGCTCGACGCTTTTCTAGGTTCATAATTTTTTCTGCTGAGCTCTTGCCATCGCAGCGGCAATAATTGCTCGCTTCCTCACCTGCTCTTTTCCCATTGCTTCAGATGTTGGATTCTCCGCGTTGATTGCCTCTAATTTTTGAACCGCTTTTTTTGCTAAGCGCTCATCATTATCGCGATCCTCACGATCTAATCGCTGTACTCGCGTGTGATAACGCGTTCTTGCGATATCCGCCAAATCAAATGACCAGGCATCCCAACCCGTTTGCTTACTAGTTATCTCTATCATGCTAATGCAGTCAACTGGGCAAGGTGAAATGCAAAGATCACAGCCTGTACACCAATCGCTGAGGACAACGTGCATTTGTTTTGATGCACCCACAATGGCATCTACAGGGCAGGCCTGAATGCAGAGAGTGCAACCAATACATCTTTTAGGATCAATAAATGCAACCGGTCTAGGGCGTTCAAAACCATGCTCAGGATCAATAGTAGGGTGCAGCTCAAAAGCATCCTGAGGGTAGGTTGAGATTAAGATGGCGCTTAATCTTTTGATACCCTCTATTCCACCAGGAGGGCAGCGATTGGGAGGGGCTTCACCACTCGCTAGTGCTTGCGCATAACCATGGCAATCAGGATAGCCACACTTAGTGCATTGTGTCTGGGGAAGAGCATCTTCCAGTCGATCAGTAAGTTGGTTCGCCTGGAAGGTATTCATTACGTTGCAAAATATCGGCAAAATTGGGAGTTCTATTGGCTATCAATTTTGGCGTATTACTTTGCAGTCAATTTAGGCAGTCTTGCCTGAGTCTTTTTTTGTGCAGGTTGATGTTCGCGAATGAAGGATTTGATTTTTGGGTAAACCTTCTCACGCCAACGACGACCAGCGAAGATGCCGTAGTGGCCAGCACCAGCAACCTCATAATGATCCTTATTGACCTTTGGAATATTAAGGCAAAGGTCATGCGCAGCACGAGTTTGACCGCTGCCAGAAATATCATCCAATTCGCCTTCAATCGTCAGGAGGGCAGTTTTCTTGATATCCTGTGGTTTGACCAATTCACCAGTTACCGTCCAAGTACCATTGGGTAGGGAGTAGTCTTGAAATACTGTTTTAATCGTATCTAAATAGTATTTAGCATCCATATCCAATACCGCGTTGTACTCATCGTAAAAGCGAATATGAGACTCCGCATCTTGTTCGTCACCGCGCACTAAATTTTGAAAGAAATCCCAGTGTGACTGCATATGGTTTTGTGGGTTCATCGCAATGAAGCCAGTATGCTGCAAGAAGCCGGGATACACTCGACGACCAACGCCTGGATAGGTTGGCGGTACTTTATAAACCACATGGCTTTCAAACCAATCATAGGATTTTTGTTCGGCTAGATTATTTACGGCAGTAGGAGATTTACGAGCATCAATTGGACCACCCATCATGATCATTGAGGCGGGTGTTTTTTCACCAGCAGATGCCATCAAAGAAATTGCACCTAAAGTAGGCACTGTCGGCTGACATACGGAAATCACATGCAGATTTTCTGCTCCGATGGATCTGATGAAGTCTTGGATGTAATGGACATAGTCATCCAAACTAAAGTCACCGTCCGCAAGTGGAACAAGGCGAGCATCAATCCAGTCGGTGATGTACACCTTGTGATCTTGCAATAGGGTGCGCACAGTATCGCGCAATAAGGTGGAGTGATGTCCAGAAAGTGGCGCAACCACCAACACAACGGGATCATCTTTTAATTTCTGAATGATTTTGACATTATCAGAAAAGCGTTTAAAGCGAATCAGATTACAAAATGGTTTAGCTAAAGCAATTCTTTCATGAATGGCAACTTCATGGCCATCCACTTCCACAGAGCGAATTCCAAATTCTGGTTTCTTATAGTTTTTTCCTAAGCGGTACAGTAGCTCATAGCTAGCGGCTAAACGCTCAGATCCAGGGACCTTAGATGCTGGATTTGATGCATTAATAAAAGCTTCAGAAGCTGCGTGAGCCCATGAGCTGACGGGTTGAAGCAGGGCCTTTTGAAATTCATGTAACTGATATAGCATGGTGCCTCCAGAAAAACGATGTAACTGCTTGTTACGCTAAAACGCGGGCAATCGCAGTAGCGACCTTATCAATATTCTTAGTATTGAGGGCGGCCACACAAATACGACCAGTAGAGAGAGCATAAATGCCATCTTCTTTTTGTAATCGCTCAACTTGTTCAGGTGTTAAGCCTGAATATGAAAACATCCCACGTTGAGCATTAATAAAAGCAAAATCTTGTTTGGTGCCAGCAGCAGCTAATTTGGTCACGAGAGCCTCGCGCATAGACTTAATGCGTTCGCGCATTTGGGCTAGTTCATCTTCCCAAAGCTTTCTGAGTTCCAATGAAGTAAGTACTGCCGCTACAATCGCTGCGCCATGGGTTGGGGGATTGGAGTAATTGGTGCGAATTACGCGTTTTAGCTGTGACATCACGCGAGTAGATTCTTCTTTATTTTCTGTGACAATGGATAGGGCCCCAACGCGCTCACCATATAGTGAAAAAGATTTGGAGAAGGAGCTCGATACAAAGAATGACATGCCTGATTGAGCAAACATACGAACAGCTATGCCATCTTGTTCAATGCCATCAGCAAAACCTTGATAGGCCATATCTAAAAAAGGAATAAGACGTTTAGTTTTGCAGATATCAATTACCTGGGACCATTGAGCTTCAGTAATATCTGCGCCGGTAGGATTGTGACAGCAGGCATGCAGCAAAACAGTAGTGAACTGAGGAAATGACTCTAAGGACTTAACCATGCCATCAAAATCTACACCACGAGTCTTTGAATCAAAGTACTTGTACTCAATAACTTCAAAGCCAGCGGATTCAAAAATACCACGGTGGTTTTCCCAGGTAGGATTACTAATTGCAGCAGGTGCATTCAAATTAAGACGCTTAATAAAATCAGCCCCAACACGAAGTGCGCCAGTACCGCCGATGCATTCTGCTGTAACTATGCGACCATCTTTAATCAAGGCAGAGTCAGCCCCAAATAACAGGGTTTGCACTGCTAAGTTGTATGGGTTTGGGCCCTCAATGGGGATGTAGCCCCGAGGAGAATGCTTAGCAACCAATTCCTCCTCCGCCTTAATTACCGCCTTTAAAAGTGGAATTTTTCCTTCATCGGTGTAGTAAACACCAACGCCGAGGTTTACTTTGTCGGATCTTTGATCGGCAACGTAGGCTTCTGTGAGGCCAAAAATAGGGTCTTTAGGGGCTAATTGAACAGAGGTAAAAAGAGTCATTTGGGATTCAGGGGGATGATTTAAGGGTAGTTTCTAGGGTAATTGAGGTTAAATTCAGTTAAATTAAGCTTAATTGACCTTTTGGATATTGGATTAAACTATTTTCCAATAAAAGCGGCAAAATCAATGTCCGTACAAAATTCGCTGTGAATAAAACTCACAGATGAAATGATAGCCGAGATGCCCCCTAAGTTACCTAAAAATTCATTAAATTCTATAGCCCCTGAAAGCCTAAAAGGCCCAGTAGTCGATCCATTAGGCGAGGCTGGTCACGATTTAGATCCCACTAAATTTGTGTCCTTCCCAGATTCACCCTTCCATCTCTACCAACCGTTTGCGCCCGCTGGGGATCAGCCGGCAGCAATTGATGCTCTAGTGGCTGGTATTGATGATGGCTTGACCTTTCAGACGTTATTGGGCGTAACTGGCTCTGGTAAGACCTTTACGATGGCCAACGTCATTGCTAGAACTGGCCGTCCAGCAATTATCTTTGCCCCAAATAAGACCTTAGCTGCGCAACTGTATAGTGAATTTCGGGAGTTTTTCCCGCGTAATGCCGTAGAGTATTTTGTTAGTTACTACGACTATTACCAACCTGAGGCCTACGTACCTCAGCGCGATTTATTTATTGAAAAAGATTCATCCATCAATGAGCACATTGAGCAGATGCGACTCTCTGCAACGAAGAGTTTATTAGAGCGTCGTGATGTCATTATCGTAGCAACCGTGTCGGCAATTTACGGCATTGGCAATCCTGGTGACTACCACAGCATGGTGATGACTTTACGTCCTGGCGACAAGATGAGTCAACGCGATATTTTAATGCGCCTTATTGCTATGCAATACGATCGAAACGAAACTGATTTTAAGCGCGGAGTTTTTCGTGTTCGCGGTGACACTATTGATATCTTCCCAGCTGAGCATAATGAGTTAGCGGTACGGGTTGAATTATTTGATGATGAGATTGAGAGTTTGCAATTTTTTGATCCTCTGACTGGACGAATTCGGCAAAAGATTCCTCGCTTTACTGTTTACCCTAGCTCACATTACGTTACGCCTCGAGAGACTGTACTCAAAGCGATCGAAACGATCAAGATAGAGTTACGTAATCGCTTGGATGAGTTCGTAAAAGATGGTAAGTTGGTGGAGGCGCAACGTTTAGAGCAGCGCACCCGTTTTGACTTGGAGATGCTCAATGAATTGGGTTTTTGTAAGGGCATTGAGAACTACTCCCGCCATCTCTCTGGGGCCATGCCAGGTGATGCCCCGCCGACCCTTGTAGATTACCTCCCGAACGATGCATTGATGTTCTTGGATGAAAGCCATGTACTAATTGGCCAATTAAATGCAATGTACAACGGTGATAAATCGCGTAAGCATACCTTGGTGGAGTTTGGCTTTCGCTTGCCCTCGGCGATGGATAACCGACCGCTCAAATTTAGTGAATTTGAAACCAAGATGCGACAAACTATTTTTGTTTCTGCCACCCCTGCCGACTATGAAAAAACCCATACTGGACAAGTGGTTGAGCAAGTGGCGAGACCTACCGGACTTGTTGATCCAGAAATCGAAGTTTTACCAGCCAGCACGCAAGTCGACGATTTACTCAGCCAAATTCATGAGCGAGTAAAAGTTCATGAGCGCGTATTGGTAACGGTGTTGACTAAACGTATGGCTGAGCAGTTAACAGATTATTTATCCGATCATGGTGTGAAGGTGCGCTACGTCCACTCAGATATTGATACTGTTGAACGTGTAGAAATCTTACGAGATTTACGCCTAGGTGTATTTGATGTCTTGGTGGGTATTAATTTATTGCGCGAAGGCTTAGACATTCCAGAAGTCTCTCTTGTGGCTATTTTGGATGCTGATAAAGAAGGCTTCTTACGCTCCGAGCGCAGCCTGATACAGACTATTGGTAGAGCGGCTCGAAATATCCGAGGTAAGGCGATTTTGTATGCAGATCGGATCACCGATTCGATGAAACGTGCGATGAGTGAAACCGACCGCCGCAGAACCAAGCAAATTGCTTTTAATAAAGCTAATGGGATTGTTCCTAGAGGAGTTCAGAAGCGAATTAAAGACATTATTGACGGTGTCTATGACGTTAAAGAGAAGCGCTCAGAGATGCAGATAGAGGAAGAGCGCGCTCGCTATGAAGATATGAGTGAGAAAGACCTGGCGAGTGAAATCAAGCGCTTAGAAAAGCAAATGAACTCCGAGGCGAAGAATTTGGAGTTTGAGAAAGCCGCCGCTACTCGGGATAGGCTCACGAAAGTCAAGGAAATGGCTTTTGGGGCTCGATCTAGAGACTCCGTTTGATTATCCCCGTTTTTTTGAATGCAATCCCCTCAGTTTGTTGGGATAATTCCTGAGCAGATTGGTTGGGTATATGGTAAAGTTGAGTGAAATGGTTGGGTATTACCCGCCCAACTATAAGTTGTCCATAACAATCCATTTTCAAGGTGACATATGAGACTTACCACCAAAGGTCGTTTTGCCGTAACCGCAATGATTGATTTAGCCCTGCGTGAAACTCATGGCCCCGTGACCTTGGCTGGAATTAGCCAAAGACAAAAAATTTCACTTTCCTATCTGGAGCAGTTGTTTGGTAAATTGCGCCGCTTCAATGTTGTCGAGAGCACTCGCGGTCCTGGCGGGGGGTATACCCTTGCTCGAAAATCGGAAGACATCAGTGTTGCTGACATCATTATTGCTGTTGACGAACCCTTAGATGCTACCCAGTGTGGTGGCAAGGGCAACTGCCATACTGACGAAGATAATTATGGCCGTTGTATGACGCATGATCTTTGGACTAATCTCAACACCAAAATGGTTGAGTATCTCAGTTCAGTTTCTTTGCGCGACTTGGCCCAGCAGCAAGAAGGGCGCGGTATGGTTGTTCACGATTTACGCCATAAGAAAATTAAGGTTGAGAGCAGTAAAGCTGAAAAGCCAACAACTGCAATTGCCGCAAAAAAAGAGCTCGCCCCTAAGCGCCCGCTCGTGAATTCTGTTTTTAATCTAGCTCAATAACTTAACTCATTGATAAGCAAACCATGAACGCTCCACAAGCTATTCCAACACAACCGGTATCCATGTTTAGTCCTAAGCACTTTCCGGTGTACATGGACTACTCTGCAACCACCCCCATTGACCCTCGCGTCGTAGATAAAATGCTGCCTTATTTGCGTGAGCAGTTTGGTAATGCCGCCTCCCGTAGCCACGCATATGGCTGGGCTGCAGAAGAGGCTGTCGAGTGGGCGCGCTCAGAGGTTGCTCAACTAGTTCACGCTGATCCAAGAGAGATTGTTTTTACTAGTGGCGCTACAGAAAGTATTAATTTGGCACTTAAAGGCGCTGCACATTTTTACAAAGACCGTGGCAATCATATTATTACCGTTAAGACTGAACACAAGGCGACGCTAGATACTTGCCGTGAGCTTGAGCGTGAAGGTTATGAGGTGACATATTTAGATGTATTACCTAATGGTTTAATCGACTTTGCCCAGCTGGAAGCCGCAATGAAGCCGGGCACTATTTTGGCTTCGGTAATGTATGTTAATAATGAAATTGGTGTAGTGCAGGATATTCCTCAAATTGGAGAACTGTGTCGTTCACGTGGTGTGATTTTGCATGTGGATGCGGCGCAAGCTACTGGTAAAGTAGAAATTGATTTAGAAAAAATAAAAGTGGATTTAATGAGCTTTTCTGCTCACAAGACCTATGGTCCTAAAGGAATTGGAGCTTTGTTTGTTCGTCGTAAGCCACGCATTCGGATTGAAGCGCAGATTCATGGTGGCGGTCATGAGCGCGGTATGCGTTCTGGCACATTGGCGGTTCATCAAATTGTTGGTATGGGTGAAGCCTTTCGCATTGCTCGCATTGAAATGGTTGAAGAGAATACGCGCATTCGTGCATTGCGCGATCGTTTATTGGCCGGCCTCAAGGATATCGAAGAGGTTTATGTGAATGGCGATATGGACCAACGCGTTCCTCATAATCTGAATATTAGTTTTAACTATGTCGAAGGTGAATCGATGTTGATGGCCCTCAAAGATCTAGCGATCTCATCTGGCTCGGCTTGTACCTCAGCCTCCCTGGAGCCATCTTATGTATTGCGTGCCCTAGGGCGTAACGATGAATTAGCGCATAGCTCCATTCGTTTTACCCTTGGTCGATTCACCACTGAAGAAGAAGTGGATTTCACAATCGCTCTAGTGAAAGAAAAGATAGCTAAGTTACGTGAACTATCACCATTGTGGGAAATGTTTAAAGATGGTATTGATATCAGCACAATTGAATGGGCAGCACACTAAGTATTATTGAAAGGTAAAGAGAAAAAATCATGGCATATAGCGAAAAAGTAATTGACCACTATGAAAACCCCCGAAATGTGGGCTCCTTTGCAAAGACTGACGATAACGTCGGTACTGGCATGGTTGGTGCTCCCGCATGTGGAGATGTAATGAAATTACAAATCCGTGTAAATGATCAAGGCATTATTGAAGATGCAAAGTTCAAGACTTATGGTTGTGGCTCTGCCATCGCTTCATCTTCGTTAGTTACCGAGTGGGTTAAAGGTAAAACCCTCGATCAAGCGCTGGAGATTAAGAATTCATTAATCGCCGAGGAATTGGCTTTACCACCCGTAAAAATTCATTGCTCCATTTTGGCTGAAGACGCCATCAAGGCAGCGGTAAAGGATTACAAAGAAAAGCATCCAGCTAAGCAATAAAGAATATAGGGAAGAAGAGGTAGATAAATCATGGCAATTACCTTAACTGATAAAGCAGCAGCTCACGTTAACCGCAATCTTGAAAAGCGTGGCAAGGGCTGTGGCTTACGCTTGGGCGTTCGTACCACGGGTTGCTCTGGCCTAGCTTATCAACTGGAATATGTTGATGAGGCTGCGCCTGAAGACACCATGTTTGAGTCTAATGGCATTAAAGTATTTATAGACCCTAAGAGCTTGGCTTATTTGGACGGTACTGAATTGGATTTTGTACGTGAAGGATTGAACGAGGGGTTTAAGTTTCAAAATCCAAACGTAAAAGACGAGTGTGGTTGTGGCGAATCTTTCCGCGTCTGACGATTACTTTCGTTTTTTTGGGTTAGATCAGCAATTCCAGATTGACTTGTCTGCTTTAGATCGAGCATATTTAGCTGTTCAAAGGGAAGTACACCCAGATCGTCATGCGCGTGGCAGTGACTCTGAGAAGCGCATTGCCATGCAAATGGCAATCTTATCTAATACCGCCCTCCAAACACTGAAAAATCCAATTACGCGCGGACTTTACCTTTGTAAATTACATGGCGTCGATGCTCGTTTAGAGACTAATACGGCCATGCCTACAGCTTTTTTGATGAAGCAAATGGACTGGCGCGAAAGCCTCGATGAGCATGCCGAGGATCTCTCTTCTTTGGAGGTTTTGGTTGAAGAGGTCAACCAATCGAAACAAGAGACTTTGACTGAAGTTATCCAAGCAATCGATGGGGCTAAGAACTATGAGCGCGCAGCAGAATTGCTGCGGGGCTTGCTTTTCATTGATAAGTTTGCAATTGAGCTCGATGATGCCATTTCGGCTTTGTTATAGCTTTACACTCTAAGCCCATGGCCTTATTACAAATCTCCGAACCCGGTAAATCACTTGCCCCTCATCAGCGACGCATTGCCGTTGGCATTGACTTAGGGACCACCAATTCTTTAGTGGCGATTGTGAAAGACGCTCTTCCGAAGGTGCTTCCCGATTCCAAAGGGCGCGAACTTCTACCTTCAGTAGTTCGCTTTCTCCCCAATGGCCAAACCCAAGCTGGTTTTGAAGCTCTGGAGAGCGTTGTTTCTGATCCAAAAAATACGATAGTTTCTGTAAAGCGCTTTATGGGACGAGGCATTGTGGATGTAGATCATATAGAAAATGCCCCATATGACTTTGTAGATGAGCCGGGCATGTTGAAATTGAGAACAGTCGCAGGTGACAAGAGTCCTATTGAAGTTTCGGCGGAAATTTTAGCGCGCTTACGTCAGTTGGCGGAAGACTCCGTGAATGATGAGATTGTTGGCGCAGTGATTACTGTTCCGGCATATTTTGATGATGCGCAACGTCAGGCAACCAAAGATGCCGCTAAGCTGGCGGGCATCGAAGTGTTGCGTTTGCTGAATGAGCCAACGGCTGCGGCAATTGCATACGGGCTGGATAATGCTACCGAAGGTATTTATGCGGTGTATGACTTAGGCGGCGGTACCTTTGATATTTCTATATTGCGCATGAGTAGAGGTGTCTTTGAAGTTCTTTCCACTGGCGGTGATTCTGCCTTAGGAGGGGATGATTTTGACCATCGACTGTATTGCTGGGTGATTGAGCAGGCTAAATTGCCACCACTATCGCTTCAGGACCATCGCAAATTACTACTCTCTTGTACGCATGCAAAAGAGCAACTGAGTCACAATCCTTTGGCGCGCGTTCACGAAACCCTAACTGATGGCACTGTTGTAAATGTTGGCATTAGTCAGGCGCAGTTTTTTGAGATCACCCAAAATCTCGTTGCCAAAACCTTGGTAGCAGTCAAGAAGGCGTTGCGTGATGCGAGCCTTAAGCCCGAGGAGGTAAAGGGTGTTGTGATGGTAGGTGGCGCCACGCGGATGCCTCATGTTCAACGTGCGGTCGGCGACCTATTTGGTAGCAAGCCCTTAAATAACCTGAACCCCGATCAAGTCGTTGCTTTAGGCGCGGCAATGCAAGCTGATTTGCTTGCGGGAAATCAAAGTAAAGATGATGAATGGTTATTGCTAGATGTCATCCCTCTTTCCTTGGGCGTTGAAACTATGGGCGGACTAGTCGAGAAAATTATTCCGCGTAACACTCCAATTCCGGTTGCACGTGCCCAGGATTTCACAACATTTAAAGATGGTCAGACCGCATTAGCTATTCAAGTAGTGCAGGGTGAGCGTGAGTTGGCCCAATACTGCCGTTCTTTAGGCAGGTTTGAGCTACGTGGCATCCCACCAATGGCTGCCGGGGCAGCACGCATTCGAGTTACTTTCCAGGTGGATGCAGATGGCTTGCTCTCAGTGAGCGCAATGGAGCAAGGCTCAGGCGTTCAGGCCTCTATTGATATCAAACCTTCTTATGGCCTAACGGATGCCGAAATTACTCGCATGCTACAAGATGGTTTTGCTTCAGCCAAAGTGGATTTATTGGCAAGATCTTTGCGCGAAGAACAGGTTAATGCTCAGCGTCTATTAGATGCAGTTCAAACCGCCTTAAATAGCGATCAATCATTGCTGAGTGATCAAGAGCGGGTTGCGGTAGAGCAGGAAATGAAAATCTTAAAAGAAGTTCTGAATGAAGAAACAGAGAGTGCCATTCTGCGTAAAGCTGTAGACCATGCGGCTAAAGCAACGGACGAGTTCGCACAAAGGCGAATGAATGCCAGCATTCAGAAAGCATTAGCCGGTAAGAGTGTTGCCGAAATCTAAGTAATTAAAAAAGCAAGAACGTTAAAAATATATAGAAACCCAAAAAGATTGCATATGACCCAAATCGTCGTTCTTCCCCATAGCGAGTATTGTCCAGAGGGTGCTGTAGTCGAGGTTGCTCCCGGCACTTCAATTTGTGAGGCATTGCTGGAGAACGATATTCCTATTGAGCACGCCTGCGATATGGTGTGTGCCTGCACGACTTGTCACGTCATCGTTAAAGAGGGGTACCAAAGCTTAAATGCCCCCGATGAAAACGAAGAGGATTTACTCGATCGTGCCTGGGGTCTCAATCCCCAATCACGTCTCTCCTGCCAGGCTATTGTTGCGCGAGAAAATTTAGTCATTGAAATACCCAAGTATTCAATTAATCACGCCAAAGAAAATCATTAAGACTACGTTGGTATTTTTGGAGTCAGCATGTACAAATTAATAGCCTTTGATGCTTATGGAACTTTATTTGATGTTTACTCCATGGGGCAGCTGGCAGATGAACTTTATCCAGGTCATGGTCAGGCGCTTGCGCTCATGTGGCGCGATCGACAGATTGAATATACTCGCTTAGTTACTATGAGTGATCCTAGCCCCAGTGGGAGTAAATATTACTTGCCATTTTGGGAGCTCACCATTCGATCTCTTCGCTATGTCTGTAAGCGGATGGGTTTAGAGCTCTCTCTTGAAAATGAGCAGCGCCTAATGAATCAATATGCCAAGCTTACGAGTTTCGAAGATAGTCTTAGGGTTCTTATGGCCATCAAAGATCATGGTATCTCTACCGCAATTTTATCCAATGGCAGCAGAGAAATGCTCAACACAGTGGTTCAAAGCAATGGCTTGCATCCTTATTTAGATCAGGTAGTCACGATTGAGGATGTACGACTCTTTAAAACTGCACCGCAAGCTTATGAATTATTGCTTAAAGCCTTTCCAGTAAAAAAAGAGGAAATTCTGTTTGTCTCAAGTAATGCCTGGGATGCATTAGCAGCGAAGTGGTATGGTTTCGATGTGTTTTGGGTAAACCGTCTTGGGCATCCTTATGAAGAAATAGGTATGCAACCTAACTATGTTGGGGATTCATTGAGCAAAGTCTTAGATGTGGATTTGAGCGGCGAAAGCGTATTAGGTCCATATGTGCACTAAATCAGAGCATAAATCCCCAATTTAATGCTATCCCAGAGTTAAGTTTGCCACTCAGACGTTAATATGAATTTGTTGTTCATTTTTTAGGTAGCACCTCCATAGCATTTCTTTCAGGCCATCCTTCGGGATGGCTTTTTCTTGAATGATGTCAAAAGAAAAAGCCCCGCGCTAGCGAGGCTTCATCATTTCATTCCTTAATATGAATTACTGAGCAATTGCTTCTCGAATCATCCCAGCTGCAACCGTATGATTGGTCGCTTCATCAATAAGAATAAATGCCCCAGTGCGTTGAGACTGATCAAATAAATCAGCTGCAATGGGTTTTTGTAAGACAAAGTCGATTCTACCAATCTCATTGATGGTTAGGGCATGGGTATCACCAGCCTGAGACAGGGTCTGTACGTCTAATACCCTTTGGATAGATTTCACCTTAGCGCTGACGGTATTGCTGGTATGGCGTAATGCATATTTACGACTCAAGGAGAGTGGCTCGCTATCCAACCAGCATAAATCAGCAGAGATCTGTTTGCTGAGGATTGGCGGTGCAACATCATCGGCGCTAATGAAGAGGCTGCCTCTGGAGACATCGATATCTTCTGCCAACTGAATTGCTATCGCTTGGCCGGTCACAGCAAAATCTACTGCATTGTAGTTATCAGTTTGTTCGCGATGTGAGCCATTACCCAGATAAATCTCAGCAACTGTAGCTTCTGAGTTTCCTGGCAAAACTTTAATTTTTTGGCCTTTGCGAATGCTACCCGATTCAATTTGACCGAGGTACCCACGGAAGTCATCTGAGGCACTACCATCTTGACGCGCAACGTATTGCACTGGAAAACGCAAAGCTGTTTTTTCTGATTGAGGACTAGTATCCAAGTCTTCAAGCCACTGCAATAAGGTTGGTCCGCTATACCATGGCGTATCTTTGCTAGCAGCGACAACGTTTGCGCCAGACAGGGCAGAAATTGGAATCAAAAAAGGTTTTGGTAGACCAATCTTTTGACACGAATCTGCAATCGAGGTCTGAATGGTATTAAAAATATTTTCATCAAAGTCTAGGAGATCCATCTTGTTTACGGCAAAAACTATGTGTCGCAGACCTAACAAATGAACAATGACCGAATGGCGTTTAGTTTGCGCCAATAGTGTTGCTGGAGTGGTACTCAAGTCAACGCGTGTAGCATCAACCAAGATAACGGCGACATCTGACTGAGAAGCGCCAGTGACTAAGTTGCGGGTGTATTGCTCATGGCCTGGCGCATCAGCAACAATAAATTTTCGCTTTGGTGTGGAGAAATAACGGTATGCAACATCAATAGTGATGCCTTGCTCGCGTTCAGCCTCCAAACCATCCGTTAAGAGAGCCAAATCTACGCCTGCATCAGATGAAGTAACGCGTGCATGTTTAGTTTTAGATAGCGCCTCAAGTTGGTCTACCAAAATCGATTTGGTATCGTAAAGTAAACGACCAATTAAAGTGCTTTTACCGTCATCGACGCTGCCAGCGGTAATAAAGCGGACAACATTCTGATGAATGGGATGCTTAATTTCTTTATTCATTAGAAGTAGCCCTCTTTCTTGCGGCGCTCCATAGAGGCCTCATTAGTTTGATCGTCCATACGAGTGGCACCACGTTCAGTAATATCCGTAATAGCAGTTTCCGCAATGATATCGATGGGATTGGCGGCCGTACTCAGAACGGGGCAGGTGCAACTAATGTCACCTACAGTTCTAAAGCGAACGCTCAGGATCTCACTTACATCACCCAAAGCTTTTGGTGTGATATTGGTCACGGGAACCAGTAAGTTATTTTTTCTCACAACCTCACGCTGGTGCGTGTAGTAAATACTAGGTAGTTCTAATTTTTCGCGTGCTATGTATTGCCAGATATCGAGCTCGGTCCAGTTGGAAATTGGAAAGACGCGCATATTTTCACCTTGGGAGATTCGGGCGTTATACAAATTCCAGAGCTCTGGACGTTGCGCCTTGGGATCCCATTGACCAAATTCATCGCGGAAAGAAAAAATGCGCTCTTTAGCGCGAGCCTTTTCTTCGTCACGACGTGCGCCCCCCATCAGGGCATCGAATCCATATTGAGCGATCGTTTCAAGCAAGGTTACTGCTTGGGCTGCATTGCGTGAATCCGTTGCTTTACGTAAACGTACGGTGCCTTTTTTAATAGAGTCTTCTACATGGCCAATAATCAACTTGACACCGGTGTCTTTAACAACCTGATCACGATATGCAATCACCTCAGGGTAATTGTGACCAGTGTCAATATGCAAAATAGGAAAGGGGACCCTAACAGGCCGATCGCCGAATTGAAAAGCTTTACGTGCCAAATGAAACATGACTATAGAGTCTTTTCCGCCGGAGAAGAGCATGGCGGGGTTGGCGCACTGCGCCACTACTTCCCGAATGATGTAGATTGACTCAGCTTCTAGCCAGTCTAAGTGGTCATCTAATAATTTTTGTTCTTGCATTGGGTAATTCGTTCTTTAGTATGTTTTTAATTCGTAGATCGGTAAGTTCAATTATTGATTGACGTGCAGTCCACACTCTTTACTATCGCTTTGCAGCCACCACCAGCGACCTGCGCGAATATCCTCACCTTTTTTTACTTGACGAGTGCAGGGCTCGCAACCAATGCTGGGATAGCCCTTTAGATGTAAGGGATGAATGGGGACATTTTCACTTTTAATATACGCCCAGACATCAGATTCGGTCCAATCAAACAAAGGGTTGAATTTAGTAATGCCTCTAGCATCATCTAACTCTTCATGATTGAGCTCAGTACGCGTAGTAGATTGCTCACGTCTTTGACCTGTGAGCCACGCATCAGCACCAAGCAAAGCAGTATTAAGTGGCTTAATCTTTCGAGCGCCACAACAGGCTTTCTTAGGCTCCTCACCATCATAAAAACCATTCATGCCATATTTCGCTATAAAAGCCTGAACATCACTTTCCTCTGGGTAAGCTTTTATGATGGTTATGCCGTAATGATCTTCTGTTGTCTTAGTCATATCAATTGTCTCTTGGTGAAGACGACCAGTGGCTAAGGTAAAAAATTGGATATTGGCTTTTGCTTTAACTATTGCATCCGTAATCACCATATCTTCTGCAGCCAAACTTGTAGCAAAACGAACATCAGAAAAACGTTCAACAATTTCAGATAAACGCTTCTGAAGTGTGACAGCCTTGTCGGCTAATTTTTCTGGAGTGAGGGCGCTAGGTGGAATTGACCAGAATTGAGGAGTCATCATGAGGAGATTAATTTAAGGCCTACGAGGAATAAAGTTCCAGCAAGGGTTGCTCTCGTAGCGCGCTCAGAAAGCACGCTAGATAATTTTGCGCCTAACCAAATCGCTGGCACAGACCCAAGCAATAAGCCAAACAATAAATCAAAGTGAACATTGCCTAACCACCAATGGCCTAAGCCTGCGAGTGCAGTAAGAGGGACTGCATAGGCAATATCCGTACCTGCAACTTCAGCAGCCTTAAGGTGTGGATACAACAGGAGAATCAAAGTAGCACCAATGGCTCCAGCCCCAATGGAAGATACGGTCACAAGTACACCAATTACAGCCCCCACCAATATAGTTGCTATCTTTAATGCCCCTCCTTTTGGAAGGCGCTTGGGATTTGATTGTACCCATTGTAGGATTTTGGCCCTAAAGAGAAGGGAAGCAGCTGTCAATAAAACAGAAACGCCGATGGAAAGGCTGATAACGTGATTCCAGTCTTTCGAGACGGGGCCAACGTACTTCAATACCAAAATAGAAAGGATGGCTGTGGTTAAGCTACCAATACAAAGCAGCTTAACGATGTTCCAGCGAACGTTGCCATGTAGGCGATGTGCAGCTGTACCAAATCCCTTGGTAATGGCAGCAAAGGCAAGATCAGTTCCTACTGCGGTTGTTGGTGCAATACCAAAAATAATGGTTAATAGAGGCGTCATTAATGATCCGCCGCCAACACCAGTCATGCCTACTAGCAGGCCGACTAGTGCGCCCGAAATAATGAATTGAGAGGAGTCTAGGAAAAATTGCCACATGATTTATCTTATGTTCGGATTAAGTGAAGGAGGATTCATATTCTTCTAACTTAATTGTGTTCATTAGAAAAATAATTCTGCGTTGAAAGCTTTTACGTTCATCAATCTTGTCATGAGGAAGGCAATCGTGTTCACGTAAGAGCTTGCTAATGAGGGGGTTGTAGTACTCCCGAACCGGTGACATCGCAGATTCCTTGGTAAATATTTTGGTAGGATCAATTTACCAAGGTGTTTATATATCCACAAGAAATATATAGCGATATCTAAATTACTTTTAAATCTATAAGATTCGTTAGATCACTTCTCTACGAAAGCGCGTTCGAAAACGTAATCACCGAGCTGACCTAGGCTAGGCGAGACCTTGAAGCCTTTGGCATCGAGCATTTCAGCAGTCTCTTTGAGCATCGAAGGGCTACCGCAAATCATGGCCCGATCAACTGCAGGGTCTAAAGGGGGAAGGCCAATGTCTTTAAAGAGTTGACCTGATTCAATCGCGGTTGTTAGACGACCGGTGTGCTTGAATGCTTCGCGAGTTACCGTTGGGTAGTAGATCAATTTTTCACGAATGATCTCGCCCAAGAATTCATCTTGGCTTAATTCGTCCCGAATGTAATCGCCGTAAGCTAATTCGCTTACTAAGCGCACACCATGAATGAGAACTACCTTATCAAACTTGTCATAGGTTTCAGGGTCACGAATGATGCTCATGAATGGCGCTAATCCTGTGCCAGTGCTAAATAGATAAAGATGCTTGCCAGGGTTTAAGTCATCAATGACTAATGTGCCAACCGACTTCTCGCTAACTAATATGGGGTCACCCACTTGAATCTTTTGAAGACGCGAGGTGAGGGGGCCGTCTTGTACCTTGATACTCAAGAACTCCAAATGCTCTTCGTAATTTGGGCTTGCTACGCTATAGGCTCTGACCAAGGGCTTACCATCGACTTCAAGACCAATCATCAAGAAGTGACCGCTACGAAAGCGTAAGCTCTTATTGCGAGTGGTGGTGAAGCTAAATAGAGTGTCGTTCCAATGATGAACAGTGAGGACGGTTTCGGTGTTATATGCGGCCATAAGTGCTTATTAAATAAGGGCAAAGCGATGATTATCCCATTCTCTGAGCCCAGAAACTTATGAAATTCACCAAAAAACAGGATTGAGTAGTGATATGGATCATATTTTTAGTAATAAAGCATGGTTCACTTTTACTAATGAGGGCAAGTTATGATTGGATAATGACATCCACACGCTATCTTTTAATGGCCCTGTTTAGTTTAGGGCTAGTAATTTTCGCAGTTATTTTGCAACAGGTCGGCTATCAAGGGGTGAGCTTCTTGCCCTGTCCTTTATGCATCTTGCAAAGGGTCGGGTACATAGGAATTGCCATATTTTGTTTGTTGGCGGCAGGCATTAACCCCTTGCGAAAATTCTTTCACGGTTTGGCAATATTGGCAGCTACTTATGGGTTATCAGTAGCGGGACGCCAAGTCTGGCTCTTGTCTCATCCCGAGTCTTCCTGTGGCATTGATCCAATCGAAACATGGATTAACCAATTTCAGCTGGCGCAGACCCTGCCTTGGATATTTAAAGCCGACGGCCTTTGCTCTGCCAAGTTGCCAGCGATTCTCGGCTTACAGGTGCCAGAGTGGTCTTTATTCTGGTTTGCAGTCTTATTTATTGCTTTAATCATAACTTTTTTCAAGAAGTCATGATCCTAAGTTTTCGATAGATTTTTTAGTTCTGACCTTATAACAAGAGTTTGTTTTACAAAAGCAGTCTTATCCCATAGCATCAGACTTGAATATACCTACTTGGTTTAAGGAATGATGATGACTTACTTTACTGATAACTCCCAAACAATTGGCCGCACACCACTGGTTCGCTTAAATCGCGTTACCGATGGTGCAAATGCAACAGTCCTAGCGAAGATCGAAGGTCGAAATCCAGCCTTCTCGGTGAAGTGTAGGATTGGCGTGTCCATGATCAATGACGCCCAGGGAAAAGGATTGCTGGGTGCTGGCAAGGAAATTATTGAGCCGACTAGCGGTAATACTGGTATCGCTTTAGCTTTTGTGGCGGCTGCACGTGGCATCCCATTAACGTTAACCATGCCTGAAACAATGAGTATTGAGCGGCGTAAGTTGCTTACTGCTTTAGGTGCAAAAATTATCCTAACGGAAGGCCCTAAGGGAATGAGCGGGGCCATTGCGCGAGCAAAGGAAATTGCCAACTCTGACCCGAGTAAGTATGTATTACTTCAGCAATTTAGCAACCCTTCCAACCCTGCTATTCATGAAGCAACTACTGGTCCTGAAATTTGGGAGGATACTGATGGAGAAATTGATGTTTTCGTGGCTGGGGTTGGTACAGGTGGAACAATTACTGGTGTGGGTCGCTATATTAAGAACGCCAAACACAAGGCTATTGAGGTTGTAGCAGTAGAGCCTAGCGCTAGTCCAGTAATTACTCAAACACTCAATGGCGAACCAATTAAACCTGGACCACATAAGATTCAAGGTATTGGTGCTGGCTTTATTCCAGACAATTTGGATTTATCCATCGTCGATAAAGTGGAGCAGGTATCAAACGAGGAGGCGATTGAGTTTGCCCGCAGAATTGCTAAGGAAGAGGGGATCTTGGTTGGCATCTCTTGCGGCGCAGCAGCAGCAGTTGCAGTACGCTTGGCTAAACGTCCTGAATATGCTGGAAAAACAATTGTCGTAGTCTTGCCCGATGCTGCTGAACGCTACTTAAGCTCACCTTTGTTCGAGGGGGTCTTTGATGACAAGGGCTTACCCGTTTAAAAGACCTTTATAACTACCAATAAAAAGGCACGAAAGTGAACTAGCGTGCCTTTTTTCTCTTTTCAGAAAAGAGCTTGAATTACTCTTCTTCGCGACGTAAATGCGGGAATAAAATCACATCACGAATATTGGGTGAGTCTGTTAAGAGCATCACTAAGCGATCAATACCAATTCCGCAACCACCAGTTGGGGGCATGCCGTATTCTAAGGCGCGAATAAAATCGTGATCGAAATACATGGCCTCTTCATCGCCCGCTTCTTTTTGTTCTACCTGTTTGCGGAATCGATTGGCTTGATCTTCGGCATCGTTTAATTCGGAAAAGCCATTGGCAATCTCACGTCCTGTAATGAATAATTCAAAGCGCTCAGTTATGCCTGGGCGGGTATCAGACTCCCGAGCGAGGGGACTTACTTCAATTGGGTAATCAATGATGTAGGTTGGTTCCCAGAGGTGCTCTTCAGCAACTAGTTCAAATAAGGCTAATTGCAAAGCACCAATACCAGCATTCTTCAAGGTAGGGCTATCTGGATTTTCGCCCCCCTTTTTTAATTCAGTACGGATAAAGTCAGTATCTTCAAGTTGTATAGCTTGGTAGGCTTTATTTGATTGAGGCCCATATTTTAAAATTGCCTCAGTAATGGTAAGGCGCTGGAATGGTTTACTCAAATCCAGATCTCGACCTTGATGGGTTAATGAGGCGGTGCCTTGAGCATCTACTGCGGCCGCTCGGATCATGCCTTCAGTAAAGTCCATGAGCCAATGGTAATCAGTATAGGCCGCATAGAATTCCATCATGGTGAACTCGGGATTGTGTCGCGGGCTCACACCTTCATTACGAAAGTTTCGGTTAATTTCAAAAACGCGTTCAAAGCCCCCCACAACTAAGCGCTTTAAATAGAGTTCCGGAGCGATACGCAAGAACATCTGCATATCTAGCGCGTTATGGTGCGTGATAAAGGGCTTAGCTGTTGCGCCTCCAGGGATGGGGTGCAACATCGGTGTTTCTACTTCCATAAAGTTTGCGTCAAGCATGTGACGACGCAGCGAAGCAATNGCATTACTGCGNGCCCTAAAAGTATTGCGACTCTCGGGATTTACGATCAGGTCAACATAGCGTTGTCGATATTTAGTCTCTAAATCTGACAGACCATGGAACTTATCTGGTAAAGGACGCAAGGATTTAGTCAGCAAGCGCAAATTACTGCACTCAACTGAAAGCTCGCCTTTATTAGTTTTAAATAAATTACCTTCAGCCGCAATGAAGTCCCCCATGTCCCAATGCTTAAATGCCGCATGGATAGCGGTACCGCTAATCTCATCGTTAATATAAAACTGAATCTGGCCACTACGGTCTTGAATGGTGGCGAAGCTTGCTTTACCCATAACGCGTTTGAGAACCATGCGGCCTGCAACTTTAACGTGAACTTTTTTCTCAGCCAATTCTTCTTTAGTCAGACTGTCGTAGTGTGTATGTAGGTCTGCCGCTAGGTGTGTAGGTACAAAGTCGTTTGGGAAGGCTATGCCATCAGCCCGGAGTTGGGCTAACTTTTCGCGGCGCTCCGCAATAATGTGATTTTCATCAGCAGCTTCGGTAGCGGGGACTTGAGTAGCTTTATTGTTCATATCTTTAGGTATCGCAGGAATGGGTTTATACGCCTTGTTTTAGGCTGGCTTCAATAAAGGCATCAAGATCGCCATCCAATACTTTTTGCGTATTTGAAATCTCGACGTTAGTACGTAAATCTTTAATGCGACTTTGATCCAAAACATAGGAGCGAATCTGGTGCCCCCAACCTACATCCGTTTTGCTGGCCTCTAACTTATCCTGCTCAACACGGCGTTTTTGCATTTCATGTTCATACAAGCGGGATTTGAGCATGGTCATTGCTTCGGCACGGTTGCGGTGCTGGCTTCTATCATTCTGACACTGCACAACAATTCCCGTGGGTAAGTGGGTTAAACGCACAGCCGAATCCGTTTTATTGATATGCTGCCCACCTGCACCAGAGGCGCGATAGGTATCCGTACGAATATCCGCTGGATTGACATCAATCTCAATGGAGTCATCAATTTCTGGATAGACATAAATACTAGCGAAAGAAGTGTGACGACCATTGGATGAATCAAAAGGAGACTTTCGCACTAAACGGTGAACGCCCGTTTCTGAGCGTAGATGGCCATAGGCGTATTCACCATCGACTTTGATGGTGGCACTTTTAATGCCGGCAACATCACCATCCGACTCTTCCAAGATCTCTGTTTTGTAGCCTTTGCGTTCGCAATACTTAAGGTATTGCCGAAAGAGCATGCTAGCCCAATCACAGGCTTCTGTTCCTCCAGCGCCCGCTTGAATATCAATAAAGCAATTGCACGGATCCATCTCATTGTGGAACATTCGGCGAAATTCCAAATCACCAATGATCTTGCTATAACCCTCTACGTCTGACTCAATCGCAGCAATGGTCTCAAAATCATCCTTCTTCTTTAGCCATATCGAATAATTCAATGGCGCTATGAATATTGGTATTTAAATCGGTGAGGGTGGCAACAACACCATCGAGCATTTTTTTCTCTTTGCCCAAAGCTTGCGCTTTCTTTTGATCGTCCCAAATAGCGGGATCTTCAAGAATCGAGTTAACTTCAGTAAGACGTCGCGACTTTACTTCGAAGTCAAAGATACCCCCGAAGAGCCTGCTCACGGGTGTGCAGATCAGATAGGGTATTAGAAATAGTATTTAGTTGTTCAGCTTCCATGTGTTGATTATAAGGGGGTTGTTGGGCTTAAGCCTTCAAGCTGGTGATGGCTCGTCATGAGCCTCAATCATCAGCTGGACACGAGCCTGGCCTTGATAGCGGTCTGTCACTAAGCGATAGGCTAATTTGGCTCTAGCTGGAAGTGGCGCAGTACGATTAAACCAAACACCAGTAAAGGGTTTGCTGGCCAACTGCCCATCACTCAAAGGGCGCAATTGCAGGCGCAGATGTTTTTCCTTCATGAGGCTTTGCTGGACGATCTCAAACTCCCCATAAAAAATAGGTTGAGGAAAGCCTTGTCCCCAAATCTCTTCAGCAAGCAAGTCGCCAGTTTCTGGGGTGAATTCAGAAAGGGTTAAGGTGCCATCATGAATATGGCGCCGTTCAAGAAGTTCATCGTTAAGCTAAGTCGTCAGCTACCTTTTGGAAAAGGGCGTCAAACTTTTCAAAATCAGCTTTTCTGATGGTAAGGCCAGCGGCCATAGCATGACCACCAAATTTGAGAATAAGCCCAGGCTCACGTTTCGAAACAATGTCTAGGGCATCCCTAAGATGAAAGCCCGCCAGAGACCTGCCTGAGCCACGAAGCTCATCCTCAGTTGCACCTAAAGTGCTATCGGCAGGAGCAAAAACAATTGCTGGACGATTAAATCGTTCCTTAAGGCGGGATGCCACGATACCGACGACTCCCTGGTGCCATTCTGGACTCCAAAGGCATATGCTATTTCGATCAGCCATCGTTCCGGCCAGTTGATATTCGGCCAAGTGAGCCAAAGCCGTTTCTTGCATGCCAGTTTCAATGACGCGGCGCTCGCGATTAATACGATCGAGTTCTTGGGCTAGTTCTATAGCGTGGTCTTGTTGATTGGTAAGCAATAAGCGAATGCCCAAACTCATATCGGCCAACCTTCCAGCAGCGTTTAATCTAGGGCCGATGGCAAAACCCAAGTCAAAGGTATTTGCTTGGCGAGGGTCTCGAGTCGCCACCTGAAAGAGCGCTTGAATACCTGCTTGGGAAATGCCAGCACGAATACGCTTTAAGCCATTAAAAACCAAGATACGATTATTACGGTCAAGTTGGGCCACATCTGCAACAGTGCCCAATGCAACTAAGTCCAATAGATTTTCAATCTTGGGCTGTGACTCGGAGGTAAATTTTCCTCGTTTGCGTAGCTCAGCACGTAGCGCTACTAAAAGATAAAACATGACACCAACGCCAGCCAGTGCCTTGCTAGGAAAAGTGCAGCCAGGTTGATTGGGATTCACGATCGCGAGTGCTGCAGGCAGGCTGTCACCTGGGAGGTGATGATCGGTCACTATAACTTCCATGCCCAATTCTCGGGCGCGATCTACGCCAGCCTCACTGGCAATACCGTTATCGACGGTAATTAGATACTTTGGTTTGGGATTTTGTTGGGCGGCTAATTCAACTACTTCAGGAGTAAGCCCATAGCCCATCGTAAAGCGGTTAGGCACTAAAAATTGAATAGCCACATCGGAGCCGCCCAACATTTTTAATCCTCGTACAGCTACCGCACAAGCAGTGGCGCCATCACAGTCATAGTCAGCCACTACCAGCATAGGGTCTTGGCGCTCCAAAATGTCAGCCAGTAGAGCGGCTGTGGAGAGGCAACTCTTCAAATCTGCTGGTGATAGCAGTTTTTTTAGGTCAAGGGATAACTCATCGGGTGAAGTAACGCCCCGGGCAGCAAATAATCGAGCTAGTAGTGGATGCAAACCGCTTTGCTGCAACCAAGCGACAGTACGATCGGAAAATGGGCGTTGAGAAAATAAACTCATTTAGATGGGTAGTTGATCAAATGATGATCAAGCAATTTCTTTCCAGGTTAAGGGCTCTGATTTTTTCCAAAATAGCCAAGATCTTTTGTACAAATCTTTTGCAGTCAAACAACGCCGTCGGATTTTTCCTTTTGGAAAGTCGATGATTTCTACTTCCAGTAGGCGTTTTTCTGCTAAGGCTTTGCTTAGGCTTTCCCAAAGGCTTACAGGGTCTATTACCCAGGCAAACCCATTATCTGCTTGGGTAAGGTCTACGGAGTTTTGATGGGGAATGTTCAAGTATCGAGCTAGGCCAACAAGAAGAGGGTGTTCGCCATAAATACGATTACTCTGTTTTAAGACTTCCGGCACACGCACATCTTCGAGCTTGCCAATGCCACTAATCCATAAGGAGTTAATGCTAGGTAGGCCACGTTGTTCACGCTCCTGATTACTTGAGTCAATATGCCAGAGCATCTGAATTTCATTTTGGAGCTTGCGCCAACGTTTGGCTAATCCTGCAGTTTGAGCATCGCGTGGCATCCACCAATCAATATTGCGACCGTGGGCTTGGTCAATAGAGTGGGTTGCTAGGCTTGAAAAAGGGCCTGCGGGAATGAACCAATCGTGCTGCCCCTGAAATAAGACGGCGTTTTGAAAATCTTCCTCAATATAAGGAAGGGCTACTTTGAGCAGGTGTGCGGATTGCTCTGAGCTCAGGTCAATTTGACTTTGAGACATTAAAATTAAATGATCACGGGTAGCGTGAAGATGAACGGGCTGTAAGCAGGCAATTATTTCACTTGGCTCTAATGCTTGTTTAGATTGACCCAAGAGCAATATTGGGGCGATGGGCAGGCTTTCTCCTAAAAGAAAGCGCTCATGAGGCAAACCACTTGGGGGGCTGGATGTCCCGGCTTTATCGGCATCCATATCAAAAACATCTTCCCCTGAGAGCATTAGGGTGAAGCGTTTGGAGGGGGTAGAGTTCGCAGTCATTCCCCTGATTTTAGGTGGCATTTAAGGAATCCATCAGTTTGTCTTCGCGATTGTCTAAACTGTAACCATGTTAAGACTTCCTATTGAGCTAGAAATTGGCTTGCGTTACACCCGATCTAAGCGTCGTAAGGCTGTAGGTAAGCGTGATGGCTTCCTCTCCTTTATTTCTGGGATCTCCACCGCTGGCATTGCCTTAGGGGTTGCCTCCCTAATTGTGGTGCTCTCGGTCATGAATGGCTTTCAGAAAGACGTGCGTGATCGTATGCTTTCTGTGCTGTCACATGTGGAAATTTCTGCCCCCGATGGTTTGGCCAATTGGGAGCCCCTTTCTCTCAAGGTTGCTGCACAGCCCCATGTGATTGGTGTAGCCCCAATGGTGAGCTCGCAAGGTTTGCTGAGCCGTGAGAACGTAATGCGAGGCGTCACTATCCGAGGGGTGTTACCTAGTGAAGAGGGTAAAGTTTCCGACCTTCCCAAACAATTTGTAGCGGGTAGCATTGATGATCTCAAGCCGGGTGGCTTCGGAGTCGCTCTTGGTGCGCAGTTGGCTAATATGGTTGGTGCACGGGTGGGTGATCGCATTAATCTGATTGTTCCGGAAAGTGACCTCACTCCGGCAGGCGCTATGCCTAGAATGCGAACACTTCAGGTCGTGGGTATTGTCGATAGCGGCCATTATGAATTTGATAGTTCTTTAGCCATCATGCATTGGAGGGATGCCGCAGCTCTATTGCGCTTACAAGACCCTTCGGGCCTTCGTGTAAAAGTCGATGATATGCAGCGCGCCCCTGAGGTTGCTGCTGAGTTAGCGCAAGTGGTTCCACAAGGGCTCTGGGTGACGGATTGGTCTCGATCTAATCGCAATTGGTTCGCTGCCGTGCAGACTGAAAAGAAAATGATGTTCATTATCTTGACCCTAATTATTGCTGTCGCTGCTTTTAATTTAGTATCCACCTTGGTAATGACCGTCAATGAAAAGCAAGCAGATATTGCCATATTAAGAACTATGGGCGCTAGCCCAGGATTGATTCAAAGAATTTTTTTGGTGCAGGGTCTTGCCATTGGATTTCTGGGTTCTTTGGCTGGTGTGAGCTTGGGTTTATTAATTGCGCTCAATATCGATGTCATTGTGCCCACTATTGAAGCTATTTTTCGAGTACGCTTCTTGCCAAGAGATGTGTATTTTATAAGCGAACTTCCTTCGGATGTTCGCTTATCAGATGTTCTTACTGTAGGCTTAATGGCTTTTGGACTCTCTGTTTTAGCTACTTTATATCCCAGTCGTCGTGCAGCTCAAGTTCAACCTGCGGAGGCCTTGCGCTATGAGTGACATAACAAATTTAGTTCTCAAGGCACAGGGTTTGACAAAGACTTATGGCAAAGGGCCAACCGCTGTTGAAGTTCTCAAGGGTATTGATCTTGAAGTGGCGCCTTCAGAGAAGGTAGCAATTGTTGGCTCATCGGGATCTGGCAAGAGCACTTTATTGCATTTATTGGGGGGCTTAGATACTCCTAGCGCTGGTTCAGTTCTTTTAGTTGGAGAAAATCTCAATCATTTGCCGGTGGCAAAGTTAGATCAACTACGCAATCGCAGTCTAGGCTTTATTTATCAGTTTCACCATCTGCTAGATGAATTTAGCGCCGTTGAAAACGTGGCTTTGTTATTACGTATTCGAGGTTTAGATAATGACGAATCTATGGAGCGGGCTAGTAAGATTTTGCGCTCAGTAGGCTTGGCCAATCGTGAGCTTCATACTCCTGGGGAATTATCAGGGGGAGAGCGTCAACGGGTAGCCGTTGCACGCGCCCTAGTTGGCAACCCAGCCTGCGTCTTGGCAGATGAGCCTACTGGTAATCTGGATACTGAAACTGCTGACGGTGTTTTTAATCTAATGCTTGATGTTGCTCGCGAGCAAGGCACCGCCTTTATTATCGTAACCCATGATCCAGTCCGCGCTAAACGTTGTGATCGTATTTTGCATTTAGAGCGTGGAGTGCTAAAGACTTTTGCTCAATGAGTGAAAATTTCTCATGGGTAGATACCCATTGCCACTTAGACGCGCCAGAATTTGCAGGCACGCTACCGCAAATCGTTGCTAATTCAGTGGAGCAGGGTGTAAAAGCTATTCTTTTGCCAGCCGTGAAGGTATCTGATTGTGAGCACGTTAGAACACTTGCCAATCTTTATGGTAAAAAAATTCCCGGCCTGGTGTACACACTTGGCATACATCCTTTATTTATCAATGAAGTAAAAGAGGGTGATATTGCTACGCTAAAAAGCCAGATAGAAAAATCTTTAATTGATCCACGTTTTGTTGGGATTGGTGAGATTGGTTTAGATTATTTTGTTGAAGGTTTAGATCATCAAAAGCAAGAGCAATTTTTTCATGCTCAATTAGACCTGGCAGATGAATTTCAGTTACCGGTTGTTCTGCATGTCAGACGCTCGCAAGATGCAATTCTCAAAGCCTTGCGACGTCGCAAGGTGCCTGGCGGGATAGCCCATGCATTTAACGGTAGCTTTCAGCAGGCTGAGCAATTTATTGAACTCGGTTTTAAGCTGGGGTTTGGCGGTGCCGCTACATATGACCGCGCCCTACAAATCCGCCGTCTTTTAAACGAGTTGCCCATTGAAAGCATTGTTACTGAAACCGATGCGCCAGATATTCCGCCAGCTTGGTTGAAGGAAGTGGGTACTAAGTTAAATGAGCCCGCCTTTCTCCCTAGAATCACTAGGCAATTGGCCTCTATACGTGGCATAGATGAAGCTGTATTTTTATCTGCAGTGTGGCGTAATGCCATGGAGGCACTTCCTCGTTGGTCAGCTTTAACAACCAATCTTTTTCAAACTCCAAAAGGCTTATAAGCGCTTTCGCTTCGACTGTCATCTGAAACCCATAACTTTTGGGTTATGACGTTTTTTTTACTCGTTTTACAGTCATTGGGCAGGTAGATCTAAACATCTCAGTTTTTACAAAAATGGGTCCATTGGTCGATTGATCAATGCCAATAATGACTGATACTTCGCTTAGGGAATAATCGCCCGTGTTGTAGGTTAACTGAAGTTTTTCTCTTTGAGAGTTACTGAGAGCCACCTCTTTATAGCAGTTGAAAGAATTTCCTTGAAGAGAGCAATTTCTACCCTTCATTTCACCGCTATTAATTTCATAACTTCTTTGCGCATTACTCACAGTCGTTACTGAGTTAACTACCTGCACCAATTGACCATTACACCTTAATGAATAAGAGGTTTCGCTATCGTTTGTGCAGGCACTGAGTAAAAATATGCATAGCAGCAGCAGTTTGTTCATGTAGGCCTTCATTCCACTGGATTAATTACCATCTGATCACTATTTTTACATCCCCATAGTATCTGAAATGAGTGCTATAAAAGTGGTAAGAATGCTTCTCTACCGCAAATAGAAAAGGGATACGAAATGAACTGACCCACAAAAGTTGGACAGTTTTATTAGGTTACCAGAAGGGATTGAGTTCGGTATTGAACCGGGCTTAGTCCCTTTAGTTTTTGTTTAATTCGGTCGTGGTTGTAGTAGTGGATGTA
>TBL_comb47_HYPODRAFT_10001485_pt1 | contig 30488 bp, 30 predicted proteins | sample TroBogypolimnion_40_FD_10682 | JGI IMG/M metagenome (IMG submission 10682) | reverse complement strand
TGCCTGCTCACCCCAAAGCGCAGGGCTGCCTGCGTTGGAGTGAGGCCATCATGGAGCAGGCTAAGAATGATCACCTGGGAAAGAGAGTTAGGACGGGGACTTTGTGACATCCCAAAGTGTCAACTATCTCTCAGCACACCTGTCAACTATGTCGTGGAACAGGACACCTTCAAGCGCACGCTTATGGATTAAGAGTGGTCACTCCCGTAATTGCTTTTACTTGCGTCAGATGAAGTCAGTGCTCAGATTCAGAATAAAATTTAGCCACGGCATTAAAAGCTTCTTTCGGTTCCCAAGTCATATCGGGGTAAGTTGTTCCGTGCTTACCGCCCTCAAAAAATTTCACGAGACTAGAAGATGACCTATCCACATCATATTTTGGGTTATCACTAAATGGCTTGAGCGGAAAAATGAATTGATCTATAAACGTACCGCTGAAACCTGCCTCGGTCAGCAACTCAAGATTGCCAGTCAAGCGTTTAGCTTGTAGCACTTCATTTCGTTCATGAATAACTTTGAGTTTAGGCTTAATAAATCTTCCAATACCTGGAATTTGGTGTAACACGATCGAGGGTTCGTTTCCCAGGGTTGCTAGCATCCCCGTGACAGGAGCTATCGTGGTATTAAAACCAAATCCAGTGTTTATAACTGGCTTTCCGTAAGTAAACAAAGGCAAAACCAAATCTATGTATTGATCCTTTATTTGCTCCGCCCAGTAGTGGTCGACACCGATAATGTCGAAAATACTCCAATCAACTTTTTCCCAAACCAATGAGCGATACATAATTTGCCCAGCAAAAACTTTCCGCACTTCTACCACCACTTTGTTTAAAAAGTCGTTAAGAGGTTTATTGTGCTTACCTTCTTTGATACCAGCATTACCCAGGTTCTTTGCTCTCGACATAAAAGTTTTGCCCTCTATTATGCCTTGCATGAACAGAGTGAACTCAGAACCAACACTAAATACCACCTTGGCTGGATAGCGTTCATTTAGTAACTGGGCTGCGCTAGCGGCTTCTGTAATGTATGTGAGCGTAGTTTCAGGCGATTTGTTATTCCAATCTGCCGGATTTAGCCAAGCTTCAAGACCTTGACTCAATGCGTCATCGGCCGTCACAACTACTCTTTCAATGTTTTTACCACTAATACCGACAGCGTTACAATGTAAATCTTTCTTAATAATTTCTAGTTCTCTGTGTACGGTGGTTGGGTTGTAGTCAGGACGCCAGTTGACACCCATTTCAGTGCCGACGTCATAATTAACACCCTTTACTATCATAAGTTCAATTTACCCCTAAAATAATGTGACATTTTGAGGACTTGGAATTTCTGTCGCAGAGGCGCTCCTCTGAGTAGAGCGGGTAAAATCGGATCCTGAGTTAGATCTTGGAACACCTATTTATCCTCCAGATCAAGGCTGGAAGTCCAGTGCCCAGTTTCATCCCACGAGGCGCACAATTCAGGAATATTAAAGAACGAAAAAAGTCCCCAATATTTCAATGGGGACTTTTTCATCCGCCTCACCTCTGGAAGTTGGGTGAGTTGGCAGGTCTCCACATTGTCGTGACAGTATGCCCCGATGGGATCGTGAAGCTACCGTGGGGGCGAAAACCAACACTCATGTAACGCTGGTTGTTAGCCGGATTGGTCGACTCGAGGTAGGCCGGTGCTCCCAGAGCATCGATGCGTGCGAGATTCTCGCGCAAGAGTGCCATGCCCGAACCGTGACCGCGGTGATCCTTGTGCGTGCCAAGCAAACTCAAGTAGTAGTGCGGTTCGCTTGGGCGAGATTCTGCGAAGAGCTCAAGGATCGCGAGGATATTGTCAGCAATTTGCTGATCCGCAATCGCGACAAGGAATCTTTCGAAAGAATCTTCCTCTTCAGCTGTGAATTCATCACTTCCAGGCGGTAGCCAGGTTGCCGCAGATTGACCTCGCTCAGTGACGAAGGTCCAGGGATACCGGAGCGCTGAGGTAACAAATTGGCGCCAGAACGCATCCGCTTGTGTGGCTCGACGTGTGACATCTGGAAAAACGGGACCCCATAGAGGATCCTCAAAGAAAGCCGAAGTAAAGATATCGATGATTCCTTCGATATCCGATGGAGTCGCCACTCGAACAGAACTTACCGCGCTGGCGACAATTGGATTTGTTCGGTGCTCGGCGTTGAGATGACTTGAATCGTCAGCAACCATTTGGAGACTCTAATGAACTAATCGTTGGACGCGCAATTCAGAACAAAATCACGCACTCAAGGGGTTCAAAATTCCTAGGTACCCTGGCCGACATTCCTGCCTCTCTGAGGTGGCAGTTCAAGGTAGAATCACGGCATGAAAATCAATTCAAAGAGCGCATTATTAACGGTTGGTGTAATCATTTTTGGAATGGCCACTGCCAATGCTCACGTTGAATTTAATCCAGATGCTGTAGCTGCCAATAAAACACAAGTACTAACGATCAACGTCCCACATGACTGCACAAAGTCATCAAAAACCTTAGAAATAAAGTTGCAGATACCGGCAAATGTTGACATCGCGACATTTAAGTCAATCGGGGTTTATCAGCATGGGGCGTTCGTAAAGAAATGGACTGAATCAATCACGAAATCTGGGGCGAAGTCATATTTGGATATCAAAGGTCCCGCAATGCAGGCCGGGCCCGACAATGGCCCGAATGCAGCCAATATCAAATTCCAATTCAAAACTCCTGCTGCTGCAGGAACACAACTTAAGTGGCCAGCTCTGCAAATCTGTTCTACTGGGATCTCTGTTCGCTGGATTCAGCCTCGCCCGGCTGATGGTAGTGATCCCGCAGCGGATGCCACTCCAGTACCGGTTCTAAACCTTAAGAAGTAGGGCAAACTACCTCTTGTGAATTGTTCGAGGAGATCCAGTACCCCAGGGGCGATCTCCAAGCGAATTTTGGTTGTGCTGGGTCTTCTTGGCCTTTCATTTCTATTCTCATCTATAAGCGCCACTTCGGCATCAGCTCATGCACAACTCACGGCCACATACCCGCTTGATGGTTCAACCTCGAAATTGGCTCCGAAAGAAGTTGCTCTGACTTGGGGTGAAGATGTAAAGACAACATCAAATCAATTCTCCATAGTGAATAACGTGGGTACCCGAGAGAGTTTTAGCTTTAACTACCGGTTTGATTCGACTTCGGATGAGGGAACGGTCAAACTAATTCCTTCTCAAGTCTTGCCAAAGGGCAGCTATATTGTTTCTTGGAAAGTGATCAGCCACGATGGCCACTTAGTTGGCGGAGCATTTAGCTTTGGCGTGAATGTCCCTGTTGCTAATGCTAAGCAGCTAGCCCTCAATTCTTATCCAGACGAGATATTACAAGTGATTTTTTGGATATTTATTATTATTAGTTTTGGGTCAATCGTTGCCGAACGGAAAAAACAATTTTTCTTCGCCTCTTTAGTTGTAATAACGACTAGCGCGCTTCGCCTTATCAACTCATATTCAACTATGGGGAGTGCATTTCTAAGCCGCGGAAGCAGCAAGATTTCCTTACTTGCAATCGCATCATTCCTAGTAGCGGTGCTGGTCGTAATGAAGGTGACAAGGACCAAGCTATCGAAGGCGCTTCCACTTTTCTTGATTGCTGTGGCATTTAGTACGCAAGCGCTATTTGAGGGCCACCCGCTAGATATCTCCGATCCATCCATTTTGCGTTATATATCGGTGCTGCATTTACTCTTTGCTCTCTTTTGGACGGGTTCTGTTGTTGCCCTTGGCTTACGTCCAACAAAGAGTCAATATGCCATGACAAGAGTGGTCAGCGCGGTAAGCATCCTTCTCGTTATTTTATTTGGATCGATTCTCAGTGTGTTCTTGGCACTGCCAATTCACTATCCCGGACGCACATCTTGGATTCTATTTTTTATCATCAAAATCGGCTTGGTTCTTGTGGCGCTGCTATTTGGTACTTATCACCATTTTGTCGGGAAGAAGATTTCCCAGGCTGATGAATTTCGTCTGGGCAGAACGCTCGGTTTCGAAGTAATCGTCATGGCAGTGGTATTGCTGGCCACTTCGATTATGGTTTCATACACCCCGCCTAAGGTTCTGCTTAACTCCTATCTGAAACCGACAAAAAAGACATCAAGCTCGAATGACCTGTACACCTATATTCCATTGAAGTTTGATAATGGAAGTACTGGAACATTTATCGCCCAGAAGATCGTTCCTGGCTCTGCAAATATGTTGATGGTTCAGTTTGATCCTAAATCACCTATCAAACCTAAGAGCGTGGATATTTACTTATCGAATGCGCAGTTAAAGATTGTGGATCTTCACGTTAAATTAGTCGGGTATAGCAACCAATTCATGGCTTATGGAGTCCTGCCTTCTTCTGGCACATGGCGCATAAATGTCCAGGCGCTCATAGATGATTTCTCGGAAACACAAGCGAACGTCACAGGACAATTGAAGTAAAGGGGTGCAAAGAGCGAAATTAGCCTTCAGCAGCTACTTTCGCTACCGGCGACCAGCGACAGGTATCTTCTGCATCCTCCCAAATTGTTTGAGTTGGAGCCGGAACCCATAATTCAATGAATTCCAATTTTTCGTTGGGATCGCTGGTAAAGGAGTGCATCTCTTCTTCCTCTGACATGACAACATCACCAGGTTCTAATTGAAAAGAATTTCCACCGCCATGGAATGTTCCGCTGCCATTAATAATGAAGAAGTAGTGGCGACTACCCGTATGGTAGTGGGCAGGAGCGTCCCTACCTGCTTGATAGGTGACCCAGTCAGCTTTTACATCGGATGTTCCAAAAATATCTTCAGTAACTAAATCGATGCGCTGGCGTCCATCTCGAAGTGATTCTGCTCGCGGCAAATCTCTTGATTTAACGATCTTGGCCATAACTCCCTCTTTCCTGTTACCGTAAATATAGACCTGGGTTTGTGCCAAAGTCACTAGTGTGGGTCGGCTAAAACTCCATGGGAATGCTTTAATAGGCCATGAAATTTCGTAAATTACGTGACTTGAGCGTTTCTTCACTTGGACTTGGCTGCATGGGGATGTCTGAATTTTATGGTCCTCGCGATGATGTTGATTCGATCGCTGTCATTCATCACTTCTTAGATCTAGGCGGAAACTTCATTGACACCGCTGATATGTATGGGCCTTTTACCAACGAAGAGTTGGTGGGTCGTGCGATAGCGGGTCGCCGAGATCAGGTCATTCTCGCTACCAAGTTTGGCAACGAGCGTTTTGCTGATGGAACTCGACGTATTAACGGAAGTCCTGAATATGTCGCGAAGGCCTGCAATGATTCTTTAAAGCGGCTCAATGTTGACTATATTGATTTGTATTGCCAACACCGCGTAGATCGTTCGGTCCCTATCGAAGAGACTTGGGGCGCGCTAAAGCAGTTGGTTGAAGCAGGAAAGGTCCGACATTTAGGTATTTCAGAAGCTTCTTCAGAAACCATCCGTCGGGCGAATGCAGTACACCCCATCACCGCATTGCAAACAGAGTGGTCACTCTGGACTCGGGATGTTGAGGCCAACGGAATTCTTGCGACGGTTAAAGAGCTCGGAATAGGCTTTGTTCCTTACTCCCCATTAGGTCGAGGTTTCCTTACTGGAGCCATAACTTCCATCGATGACCTATCGGCAGATGACGCGCGTCGCACTCACCCACGATTTAAAGGAGACAACTTCTCACAAAATCTCAATATCGTGGCAGCGGTGAAGGATATGGCCGATAGAAAGGGAATAACGCCAGCACAACTTGCCCTCGCATGGCTCTTAGCTCAAGCAGAAAACATTGTGCCAATCCCTGGAACGCGAAAGATCTCTAGGCTCGAAGAAAATCTCGCCGNGCTCGACATAACTTTAGAGAAGAGTGATCTTGCTTCTTTGAACGAGATCGCGCCTATTGGAGTAACCGCCGGAGACCGATACGCCGATATGTCTTCGATTAACGGCTAAGACCCTGTTATCGAACAATCAAATTTCCTCCACTTTTAAAGTTAGGGTTTCACAATGACGCAACGGACCGTTCTTATTACCGGAGGTTCCCGAGGTATCGGGGCGGCCATTGCTCGCAAATTTGCAGCGTCGGGCGATCGCATCGCCCTTCATTATGTATCGTCAGAGCCAGATGCCCAGGCAGTGCTTGATTCACTTTCAGGTAGCGGGCACATGATCGCCCAGGCTGATCTACGCAATCCTGAAGCGATTCGCGCAATGGTCGAAGCAGTGGCAGCTAAATTCGGAAAAATTGATGTATTGATAAATAATGCAGGTATATTCATTGATCATCCCATTGAAACAACGACGTATGAGCAATGGCAGAATGCTTGGGCGCAAACCATCGGGATCAATCTGATTGGTGCCGCCAATGCCACATGGTGTGCTTTGCAACATATGCCCAAGAACGGAACATCACGAATTGTAAATATCGGTTCACGCGGAGCTTTTCGCGGAGAGCCCGTAAGCCCAGCCTATGGAGCTTCGAAAGCCGCAATAGTCGCTTTTGGACAGTCCATTGCCAAGGCTTTAGCGCCCATGCATATCGGAGTGACCACGCTCGCCCCAGGATTTGTTGAAACAGAGATGGCAGCCAGACTTTTGGATGGCCCTGAAGGGGATGGGATTCGCGCACAAAGTCCCTTTAATCGTGTTGCACAACCGGAAGAATTAGCGAAAGCGGTTTACTTTCTAGCCTCAGCCGACAGCGAATGGGCAAGTGGTGCGGTCTTAGATTTCAATGGCGCTTCATATTTACGTATGTAAATTACTTCGTTAGTTCATGCAACCCGTCGAGAAGGCGATTAACATCTTCGATTGTGCTGTAAGGGGCTAACCCAACGCGCACAGCTCCAGTATCGCCTAGTCCTAGAGCCCTGGAAACTTCGAGTGCGTAGAAATTACCAGCTGGTGCATTGACCTTAAGATCCGCTAAGTATTGATAGACCTGGGCACCCTGGAAACCTTTAAGGTTGAAATAGACAGTCGGTGTTCGCTTCTTTGCGTGTCCATATGTTGTGACTCCTGGGAGTCCTTGGATTCCGGACTCCATCAGCGCAAAGAGTTCCTCTTCATATTTTTCTAACTCTCGCATCGAGTGCTGGATCTTGGCCCGCCGAGTTGATAGGTCACTCTGGACCATATTTGATATGTAATCAATTGCTGCGGTGGAACCAGCCATAAGTTCGTAAGGGAGCGTTCCGAACTCAAATCTTTCTGGAACCGCACTTGTCGAAGGTAATAATTTGTCATTATTCAAAGTCATGAGTAATTCAGGTTTGGCGGCTAAAGCAGCACAATGAGGTCCAAAAAGTTTATAGAAGGAGAATCCATAGAAATCTGCACCTATATCCTGCATATCGATGGGGACGTGGGGAGTTAAATGAACTCCATCTACATAGAGCAGCGCTTTTGATTGGTGAACCGCGGCAGAAATTGCTTTGATGTCTGGTCTGGTTCCCAAGGTATTACCCGCGCCCGTGACGGCAACAAGGCGAGTTTTCTCGTTGAGCAAGTCCGAGATTGCGGATGTCGTTAATTCTCCAGTTGCCAGATCAAATTTAGCCCAGCGGACGACGGCACCTACAGATTCAGCTGCTTGCACCCAAGGGCGGACATTTGAATCATGATCAAGATTTGTGACGATGATTTCGTCGCCCGGTTTCCAGCTCTTAGCTATCGTGCGAGAGAAGTCATATGTAATTTGGGTCCAACTGCGCCCATAAACCACGCCACCCGGATCGGCATTAATTAAATCTCCGACAGCCTGACGAAAATTAATAACAATCTCTTCAGCATTTCTCTCGGATTGTGTAATGGTATTTCGATTTGAGATTGGCTTAGTTATGGCTTCAGATATCGCGTTACCTACCTGAATCGGAATTTGGCTTCCCCCGGGGCCATCAAAGAAGGCTAGGCCGGAGTTTAATCCTGGGAAATCTGCACGGATTTTATTAACGTCGAAAGCCATGTGGGCTATTGAAGTCGCAATACTGAATTAAATCAAGGGAAGAGAGAGTTGGTTGGAGTGCAACTTTCAAGTTTGTCGTTCATTTTGATCTTGACATCCGTTGGACGTACAAACCCCTCAACCTTTCACATACGAGAGTTTTTCGCTCACCTTTCCATCTTTCACTCGCATAATGTCGACTCCGCGAACATGACCATCCCCCCATGTGTAAAGCCAACGAACAAAGCATCTATCTCCGCAAACAATAAGTTCCTCCTCCTCAAAATTTGCTAACGGTGAACTCAAGAGAAAACTCCCCAGCTCCTGTCGAACCATTGATTGCCCAACATGTCGCGTTCCATCGGGGGCTGGAAATGTATTCTCAAAAATACAATCTTCGCTCATTAAAGCCATAGCGGCATCGATATCATGTTTATTGATAGCGTTATTGAACATTCTGACAACCGACTCGGTCTGCTCTGACTGATCATTCATCTTTCTCCTCCTATAGTTTGGGGAGAAAGACAATAATCCAATATCGGAGATGTTCCAAGAGAGCCAAGGTTCAAAAGTAAGGGTTTCACGATGACGCAACGCAGCATGCTTATTACTGGGGGTTCCCGAGGTATCGTGGCGGCCAGGGCTGCGGGGCAATTGCAGTAGGGGATCTGAACTCTCCGGATTTCTAACCCCGATATCGCCTTTCTACGTAAGACTTCACCCGCAATATCACCCTCTTTTGGATATGCGGGGTGATCTCCAGAGAGTACTTTTTCACACTATGAACAGCAATTTACTCATGACTACAGTTATGAAAACTGATGAGTAGAACTCTGCCCTCTTAAAGATTGTTAACCACTGGAAATCTTCGATTTCAAAAGTCTATGAAATTAACGAAGACTCCTCTTGGATGCAACGTTTCAACCTCTGCGAGCCTTGGGAATTTGCTCATATGGCAAACATAGTTCTATGGCTCAACCTGCCTACAGAATTTCCCAAGAAGATTGATGCCGCAGGGAACCAGGGACGATTTATCTGACCAGTCATGCATATAAGCCGCTATCCGTTCTATTGTGCTGATTAGTGGATTAAGTAAAGATGCCATTCACTCAAAAATATTGAGGTGACTGCACCTTAGGTAAGGATCCCAATCGTGGATGAGGCAAAAACTGAAATTACCCGACTTATTAATCTTTACATTGATGGCGCCGGAAAAGGCGACGCAGCAAAATTAACTGAAGCCTTCCATGCCAGCTCGCGGTTACAGCAGCTACAGCCACTGTCGAAGAGGAAGGCTTTTGGGGAATTTACTCATTTACGGATTATTTCACTCTTTCAATCCTCGATGGGCATTGGCAGATCACTAACAAGACTTTCGCCAATACTGGCGTTGCAAGTGCCCAATTCATCTACTCTCTTGAAAGGTTAAACATGTCTCACATTGATGTTATGAACAAGATGGCCATTGCCTACAACGCTAAGGACGTTGAGGCGATGATGGATTTGATAACAGACAATTGCATAATGCAAAAAGATCGTGGCGAAGTTTTGGTGGCCGGTAAAGCATCATTCCGTGAGTTTTACGCTTCGGGGATGGCAAAGAATCCGAATATGAAGCTAGAACTTAAAGAGAATTTTTCAGCTGGATCGGCTCTTTTCATTCACGAAATCAATACAGGTTTTGTGGTAGATGGCAAAGAGACCGCACTAGATACAACGTGGGCATATCAAGTGGTTAATGGAAAGATTGCACTCATGCATTACTTTTCAGTCGACTACAAAAACACAGGAGAGACTTTTTAAACGTAGCGTAATTCTGTTTGCGAAGAGGTGCTGTGGGGGTCAGCCCTCTTCGTTTTCAACTTTCAAAATATCGTTCTTGGATCTCCTCAATGAATAGATACTCCCTGTCACAAAAAATACGCCGGATGTTAATAGTCCGAGCGCTGCTCCCAAGGAACCACCAAGAGTGCTGCCCACGAACTCTCCAGCACCCACAGTTATAGCAGCGATACCTCCGACCAATAATGGCCATTCTGGGGCGCGCGAATAGAACAAAATAACCAAAACGACCATCTCGATACAAATTAGATAAGTAAGAGTATGCAGACTTCCACTGAAAAAGATCTGCCCGCTTAGAAAAAACGCCGCCATCGCAAGAGCATCACCAAATCCTCGATTGAAGAGATGATTATTGGCTAGGTACAGCCAGATAGATCCAAGCGAGAGGAAGACAAGCGCTATCAAATAGGAACCGTTATAGAAGTGCGGGAAGAGAAAATCTGCTCCAGATATTCCTAAGGCAAGCGAATAACACGCCAAACTAAATTCGCCGAGAATCGTCCGAAACAAGATAAAAGCAGCAGAGGTGACTAGCCAGCCGATCAGTATTCCAAGAGTCACCAATCCATGTTCATTCGTTTTAATAACAATGATTGCGAAGGTCGCACAAATTGCGGACACAACAGAAAGCAATCCAGCTAGTCGGGCGCGTGGTCTGGATGATTTTCCAGTCATAAGAGCGGCAGTAAATAGGAGTATTGCCGCCAGTGAGAAGAACGAGACTTGGGTAATTCGAGAGATATTCCGCCAACGCTGGCCGAATAAGATCAAAAGCGATATCAGAATGAAGATTCCACCGAGATACCCACCAATTTCCGAGAGTACTTTGCGCTTCGAACCGTCCCCGTCTGCGACTAACAGAAATTCAACTTCGACCTTGTGTTTATCTTCTCGAGTCATTTCGCCACGAGAAACTAAATTCTCGAGCGCTTGGGTTAACTTCTTATCGACTATGTTGCTCATTTGCTCCCGCTCTGGCTACATTCGTTCGGCCAACAACAGCTCAACAATATTTTCAGGACGCTGGGTTAGTTCCCAATCAGGGTTGGACCGTCCACGGCCAACCGCGATAAGGAACGATGCGCGCTCTTGAGCGCTATCTCCACCATGTCCACCTTCATCAATGTGGCCGTGGTCTGTCGTAAGGACGATCAACCAGGGCTCCCCATTCTCTTTTGCTCGGTGCGATACAGCGCTCTCGAGTTGTGCGACTAAGCCATCTATTCGCCTTATCGCTTCTAGGTACTCTTCTCCTACAACACCTCGCGTGTGGCCTATTTCATCTGCTCCACAGAAATAGACAAAGCTGACATCGGGACCGTTCTTTTGAATTTCATACACTGTTTCAAGGGCGACTTCGGCATCAATACTCTTGTATCCGTGAACTTCGCCATCGCGGACTCGAACCCGATGTTTGAGGGAGAGTTGTTGTTCACGTCGCTCGTGAATGATGGGCCCAAGCCCACTCGGATCCACTATCGGAGGCCAACCAGCTGCTGCAAAGGTTGTGGTTGATTGATCTTGGTAAAAGGCGCGGCTTAACAGATCTGGGCGATGGAGCAGGTTATGCCCGATAAATTTATTGTCCTTAACTCCATGCTGTGCATGGGTAGAACCGGTGAGAATTGTCGACCATCCAGGACCCGACCATGTAGGGACTTCAACTTCGAGTGGAGTGTAGAAACCCTCTGCTTTTAGTGCGGCAAGTGTTGGTGCGGCACCCGATTCAATTGCTCGCGAAAGTATCAATCCATCGATACCAATGAGAAGGATCTTGGTTTTCATAAGGATCATCCTCTCACGGAAAGTATCCCATCGACCGATGAGCAGAGTTATATTGAACGTGCAGGGCGTAAAGAACCCAGGAGGAAGAGGTTCAAGATTATGGAGAGGGCGACCATCGCGCCACCAGCAAGGAAGAGCGCTCGCGAGTAATTAGTGGCCAATAAACCCAGCCCAACGTTGTGCAGAATCAATCTTGTCGCCTTTAGCCGCTCTGAGACATCTCCATTTTGCCGAGCATTTGATGGACCCCCACCCAGGACGGCTGGTATCAAATATGAAAGAGCACCCAAGCCCATTTGAAGTGCAAAGCCGATACCCAAGATATAAATGAGAGATTCGGCATGGGAACTCACTAATTTCCATTTATCGTTCTTTGCGATATCAATTCCTAGACTCGTTAAAGAGATAACCAGCCAAATCAAAGATGAGACCGTGCTTATAAATGAGAAAGGGCTATTTCTTTGTAATACGAATCGAAAATGCGGCGATAAGAGGTAAATCCAAGATCCAAGATAGGCAATAATTCCGATCAAGGCGATGACACGAATATTGATTAACGCACCGGTATCTACTGCAAGTACCGAAACAATCAACCACGGAAGAGATCTATAACCGTGATTCTCGGCTTTAGCAGGCAGCTGTGTCCGCAACATTGTCGGAATGAAGGTGATGAGCGTGCCAGCAACCGTGATGCCTATCCAGCCGAAAATATTAGTTGAATAGTGGGCGAGAAGTAATCGATACTTAAATTCGCCTTTTGGACCTTGCGATAGAAATCCGCCAAATAGTCCCCCGAGAATTAGGAAGAGAGCACTCACTATATAGAAGTGGGGGATCTTCTTGAATCGAGTTGGAAGCGCTCTTTTGATTTGAATTTGTATCGATCGCACATGCAAACCTGCACTGATTATTACCGCTGTCGCTCCAAAAGCCATCAAGGTCTTAAGGCCCTGTATCTTTCCAACGATGACAGATATTACGCCAAGGTTAAGAAGAAGAACTCGAACTAAGTAACGTTTGCGATCGGACTCGGGAGGCAATCTCAACATGGTAGAGGTGAAGTGTGAACTCCACACGAAGATTAAATTTGTAATTGCACCTAGTAGTAAAAGGTGAACCCATATCCACTTCGGGTCGCCGCTGCCTTTAATCCATGGCAAGCCACAGATGAGCGCAAGTAGATATAAGGGGGCTGGGATGTGGGCGTACCTGTGCCACTTGTCCCTTCGCATTTATTGATTGTAGTTTGGATAAGGCTGCCAAACCCTAGTTTCGACAGCCTTATCACTAAGTAAAACGGGCTTTATCGGCCCTTCTCAGGATTTAGCACGCCCCCGATTGGAACCACGCTATTTGCAGGGAAGCCACCGCGCTTAGCGTGTTCGCGAATGATTGCCTCATCGGAGGCAGCATAAATACAGTAGATCTTGTCTCCTGCTGCATAGCTTTCTATCCATTCGATAGCACCACCTTCTTGATGCATCGCATCGAGAACTCCATCACTTACCTTGGAAATATTCTTTAAATCTTCCTCTGCAAGTGATCCAGCGCCGGGGATTTCTCGTTCGATAATGTACCGCTGCATAATCTCTCCTTAAGTTAGGTGCAAGTGCGGAAGGCAAGCCTTTCCAAGTGCACTAAATAAGGCAATGAATCGCGCATCATAAAATTTCTTTAACTTGATTTGTATATTATTGGTCTACACGAACTACTTTGGGTTAGCTGTCTTTCGTCCAATGTAGAAGCCAACTGCAAAAACTGCCGCGACAAATAAGGCGCCGGCTATAAGAGCAATTCCACGATTCCCGTCTTCGCCGCCAGAGACGATTACCTGAGGTTTGGTCGCTTGTGTCAGAACTAAATGTGCCAGTGAATATTTCATATGCTTATGATACTAATAATGTGTTACGGCGTTATCGCCTGTGGGGTTGTTGGCTCTGAAGAAGGGGTTTCCTGGGGGAGCATGATGGTGGTTGTCACTGTCATAAGCGGAACCTGCAACCCCGTCGCCTGGAAATTGGCAAAATCCTCGGGAGTCCCGCTAAAGATATCTAGATCAACCTGACCTTGCGCAATGCCATACTCACGTCCGTTACCACCAGAGCTGTACTGCCAAAAACTCCATTGTGTTTGGCACTCTGGATTCGTCCAGATATTGGTACTGCATCCAGTCTTAAGGAGCGAGGGTTGGCTTCCAAGTATTGCTGGATTAACCCCAGCCGTCGCAATCCACAGTGGATTATCTCTCAGGGAAGTCGCCTTTCCCAAAGTTCCATGGAGCAATGAGCGAAATGAGTAGATGACAGGTGTGCGACCCGTCGCTTGCCGTATAACTTTGTCCCACTCGGTAACCCAGAGAGTGGATTCCTGTGGCGACAAACTGTGGGCACATATGCCGAATACAACTTTCTTAGTACATGTCGTTTCTAAATCTAGCGCTATCGGCATATCAAGTTCGTTCAAGCCACCGTCAAGGTTGATTCGATTGACGACTTTATTGGCCTGGTTGTGAGCATTAGCGATGATGACACTCTGCTTCGAGGTGTTTGGAAGGTGAGCGTAGTAGTAAAAGCCTGTATAGATACCTGCAGCTTGAGCAACTTGGCGATCCGATCGATAATATATAGCTGCGAGCGTGTCTGCATCGCTTAAAGTATTACCCCCGTTGATCCACAAGAAATTAACCCCAGCTGCCGCCATTGTCGCAAAATTTATTGGTTTGCTTCCGGCATGCTGGTATCGGCTGATATCCAAACCCAAGATGTGGTGACCAGGACCCTCGCTTTGCATGGGTAGCGGAGTGGCGGCTGATGCGACGGCGCTGGTCGCGGCAGCAGCCAATAAAGCTAGGACTAGGTAACGAAGACTCTTGGGCGCCATAGAAAAATCTAACTCAATCTTTATTGTTCGAGAAGAAGGGAAGCATGCGCAAAGTTTATAGAGAAAACGATCCATATTCGCCGCAAATTGCCATTTTTCAAGCGTATATCCGCTCTTCCCCATTAACCTCGACAAGACTATATTTTGTTGAAAGCCTAACCATTTATCTGCATCAAAAAACTTCAGGAGGACACGTGTATTTTCAAGATCGCTACCTATCAAATGAACAAATTCTCATGCGAGATACATGTCGCAAATATGTAGATGAAGTTGTTGCACCTTGGATTAGAGAAGATCGTTCTCGAGAATGGTCGATGGATCCGCAAGCGCGTTTAGCACCACATATCTTGGAGAAAGCAGATGAGATCGGATTGCGTTATCTCGGTGTGCCCGAAGAGTTCGGCGGTATCCCATTAGATGCGGATACTCTTTCACAAACGTTTGCGGTTATCTCTACTGAGCTCTCTCGGGGTGACTCGGGTTTGGCAGATAAGTTGGTTCAAAATTGGAAGATATCCGTTCTTTTAGGAGTGCTTGCCCCTGAGCACCTAAAGAAGAAATGGTTTGCTGCTTACATGGCCGACCCTCAATTTCTTATGGCACACTGCTTGACCGAACCGCGCGGGGCATCTGACCGATGGCTTCCTTACAATGTTCCCGAGGCAAGCATGGAAACTAAAGCTGTTCTGGAAGGAGACGAGTGGGTTATTAATGGTCGCAAACAATTCATCAGTAATGGTTATGATGCAAAGCTTTACATTGTTTACGCAAACACTGATTCGACACAAGGAACTATGCAAGGAACATCAAGCTTCCTAGTGCCTCGTGAAACACCTGGATTATCTGTGACGCGTTGCAATGAAACTATCGGCGGTAGATTCATGAACAATGGAGAGATTGTCTTCGAAAATGTCAGATTACCGGCAGACCACCTTCTTGCACATAATGATGCCCTGGGCAAAGCAGGTATTTATTTCCAGCCAGGCAAAATTATGGTGGCTGCTAAGAATCTGGGTATCGGGATTGCGGCGTATGAAGATACCGTGCGCTTTGTTCACGAACGTGTGCAAGGTGGAAGAGTGCTTATAAAGCACCAGGCAGTCGCTTCTAGAATTGCAGATATGGCAACCCGCCTTGAAGCGGTGTCAGCCCTACTGCGTCATGCAGCTACAGCCGTTGACGAAGGTTCTCCCGATGCTGCCATTTTGGCCACCATGGTAAAGGTCTTCGCTTCGGATGAAATTCTTAAGGTTTGTCAGAACGCCATGGAGCTGCACGGCGGTTACGGAGCGATGGTGGAAGTGGGTATTGAAAAATACTTTAGAGATGCCGCTGTCTGTCTCCACTCCGATGGCACGACTGACGTATCAAACTTCAAGATAGTTAAGTCCATGTTCCCAGCTACCGCAGGGACATATGCCGGACCCGAATAACTTGAAATAGGGGGGATTAATGGGTATTTCTACGCAGACTTGAGAGCTGTTCATGGTAGAAATCAGAACCAAAATCTCGAAGCACGTCGGAATACTTCTTCATCCCCCATGTCCAGAAATCAAAATCCAGCTCCGAGATTCCATCTTGAATCGATGCCCAGAGTGTCCAGCCATATTTACCGTAGACGCTCAAAAGCCATGCGCGAGCGAATTTATCTGGACGATCTTCGCCATAGTAGGCGGTGACCAATTCACGTAGGGATTCAATGGGTAGAAACGATTCAGCCCAGAGGTTTCCAAGTTCGAAGCACGGATCGTTGTTTCCAGAGTACTCGTAATCAATGAGCCAGATTTTAGCTCCGTCGTCAATAAAATTAGCGGCGAGGAGATCGTTGTTACATGGAACCTTGCCTTCATCGGTGGCTTTGAGTGCTTTAAAGAGTTCATCGCCATATCTTGCTAGATCTTCATATTCATCGGGGATTTTAAATCCTCGCTCTTTTACAATTGATAAGTAACCCTTCTGTATCTCAAACATATCGAAATCTCGAACAAAGGGTTTGGCTTGATGGAGTCTCCTGATGCTTTGCGCGATGCGAGGAAGATTGGCCGCTACATTTTCTGCATCATAGGTATGTCCGGGCAAAAATCCTATAACCAATAATCCAGCACCCGGAAGGTAATCATAGACTGGCGCCGCAACCCCCGCTTCGGCAGCAATAATTGAATTTCGATATTCGGCCTCTCGATCTATTGATAGAAGGTTTGATTCATTACTTGAGATTCGTGCCACATAAATTCCGGATTCTGTGGTCACCTTGAGATTTCGATTTGTCAGGCCACCGGATAATTCGGAAATTTCGCTACGGTTGCGTAGTCGGGGGACTCGATTGAGCAACGCACCGAAGGAATGTTCCAATTGCGTTGCAGACAAACTCATTACAAAAGGATACATTTGCAATATGGCGAATGAACAGGTCCCTGGCAGGTCAAAAATCGTGATTATTGGTGGCGGAGTTGGTGGCACATCAGTTGCTTATCATTTGACGCAATTAGGAGAGCGCGATGTCATCCTGCTCGATCGTAGCGATTTAACCAGCGGCTCGACCTTCCACTCTGCCGGGCTGGTTGGCCAATTGAGAGCAGATCCCACGCTGACGAAGATGAATATGCACTCGGTTGACCTATATCGGCAATTAGAGAAGAGCGAGACACCGCCTTCATGGGTTGAATGTGGAAGCATTAAATTAGCATCCACTCCAGAACGACTGGAAGAGATTCGTCGTCAAATTGGTTGGGCCAAGACCTTCGGGTTGGATTTACATGAAATCTCACCTAAGGAAGCGCAAGAACGCTTTCCGCTCATAGATTTAGATGGCGTCGTCGGTGCCTGCATCATGGAGTCCGATGGCCAGGTGGATCCATCACAATTAGCCCAAGCGCTTGCTAGTGGTGCCCGTCGTGGTGGAGCGAAGATATTTCCCCATACTCGAGTTCTTGCCATCCGTACGAAGAATCAAAGAGTTGTTGGCGTTGAAACCGACAAAGGCTTTATTGAGTGTGAAATTGTCGTTAATTGCGGTGGTATCTACTCCGCTGAAATTGGTCGATTGGTTGATGTGCGCATTCCGATCGTTCCCATGAGCCACCAATATTTAATAACTGACAATTTCTTAACGCCAGGCGCACCCAAACTTCCATCACTGCGTGATCCGGATTTGTTGATCTACTTCCGTCAGGAAGTCGATGGACTAGTGATGGGCGGATATGAGCGCGAATCCAGACCATGGGTAACTAGCCGTGAAAAGTTTGATGACATTCCCGCCAATTTTAATAACATGCTGCTGCCCGAAGAGTGGGAACGTTTTGAAGAGATCGCCATCAATTCTCAAAAACGCCTTCCTAAAATGGGCGAAATTGGTATTAAGAAATTTATTAATGGACCAGAAGCTTTCACGCCAGATAATGAATTTTGCTTAGGTGAGACCGAAGTAGGTGGCTTCTATGTAGCTGCCGGATTCTGTGCTCACGGCATCGCCGGCGCGGGTGGCATTGGAAAAGTTATGGCGGAGTGGATTGTTGGCAACGAACCTCCCATGGATTTGTGGCATATGGATATCCGTAGATTCGGAAGTTCATACGAATCGCCTGCTTTCACTATGGATCGTGTGCAAGAGAATTACGAACAGTATTACGACATCCACTATCCACTTGAAGAGCGTCAAACAGGGCGGCCCGGAAAGATGTCCCCAGTCTATGAATGGCATAAAGCGCACGGAGCAGTCTTTGGTGAGAAAGCTTCGTGGGAAAGAGTTAATTATTATGAAACTCACCTCGGTGATGAAGGCAATCGTCCCTATGGCTGGGCTGGCAAGAATTGGTCTGCCGCGGTCCAAGTGGAACATCAAATAACTCGTACCTCTGCTGGAATCTTTGATGAATCCAGCTTTGCCAAGTTAAAAATTAGCGGCCCCCGCGCTGGAGAATTTCTTAATCTGGTATGCGCAAACAATGTTGTTCGAGGTATCAACCGAACTGTTTATACCCAAGCCCTAAATACTCGAGGTGGCATCGAATCCGATTACACCGTGACGCAAATTTCTGAGAATGAATTCCTTATTATTACCGGTACCGCATTTGGAAATCACGATGGTGGTTGGCTCCGTAAGCAGCGACGCGAACTAGAGTTTGCCGATGTTGAGATCTCTGATTCAACTTCCGAACTAGCGGTATTCGGAATCTGGGGTCCAAAAGCTCGAGAGATTTTGCAATCAATAACTAACTACGATTTAGGGAACCAGAACTTTCCCTTTATGCATTCTCGAGAAATAGATATTTCAGGAACCTCATTGCGGGCAACTCGAATCACATATGTCGGCGAACTGGGTTGGGAACTCTATTTACCTGTACAAGATGGAGCGAAGGTTTGGAACGCTCTGATCGAAGCCGGTAAGCCATTTGGCGCCGAGCCTTGCGGCTATCGAGCGATCGAATCTCTGCGATTAGAGAAGGGTTATCTGGCTTGGGGTAGTGAGATTAATACAGAAACAACTCCACTTGAGTCCGGACTTGCATTCGCGGTTTCACAGAAGAAGAGCGCCTTCATCGGCAAGGCGGCCTTGCTTGCCAATCCCCATCCCAGCAGAGCTCTGGTAGCGATCACTTTTGATGATCTCAAGCGCACTCCACTCGGGAACGAACCGATTAGAGTCAATGGGGAGATTATCGGCCGAATTAAGAGCGGGGGTCAGGGTTACACCATTCAAAAAGGGATTGGGTATGCCTATCTTCCTATCGAATTCACTACGCCAAATACAACGCTCGAGGTTGAATTCTTTGGGGAATGGAAGCTTGGTGTAGTGCAAACTTCACCACTCTTTGACCCACAAGGACTGCGAATAAAGGCTTAAAATCGCGATATGAAGATCGCAGTCTGCGTTAAACAAGTTCCTGATTCTTGGGTCGAAAAAAAGATGGATGGCCAAGTCATTGATCGTCTTGGCGTGGACGCAGTCCTCAATGATTTAGATGAGTATGCGATTGAGGAAGCGCTTCGAATTGTAGAAGCCAACTCTCCAACGGGTTCTGCCGGTTCCGAGAGCGGACATGAAATTTCACTGATTTGCATGGGTCCAGAGCGAGCGACAGAGGCGCTTCGAAAGGGGCTCTCTATGGGTGCCGATAACGCCATCTTGATCTCTGATCCGTCCTTGGCAGGATCAGATTCATTAGCGACCTCGTTAGTGCTGGCTAAGGTAATAGCTAGTGGCAACTTCGACCTGGTTATGTGCGGCACTGAATCTACCGATGCTCGAATGAGCGTAATTCCTGCCATGTTAGCTGAACGTTTGGGTTGGGCCCAACTAACGCATGTACACAAACTTGATATTGATGTCTCGAAATCATATGCGCAGGGCGTGCGGTCTACTGAAATTGGAATCGAAAATATTTCGGCAGATTTCCCGGTAGTGGTGAGCGTTCCAGACAAGATTAATGTGCCCCGCTACCCAACTTTTAAAGGGATCATGGGGTCGAAGAAAAAACCTTTAATCATAAAGACTCTTGACGAGATTGGATTCGCAGCGGAAACTGTTGGAATGCTCGCCCCGTGGACGGCAGTGAACGATGTAATTCCACGGCCACCTAAATCTAAGGGGATTAAAATAGTCGATACAGGTAATGGCGGGAACGAATTGGTCGCCTTTTTAGAAGAGCAGCGCGTCATATGAGCGTAGTGATTCTGGTCGACGAGTTTGACGGAAAGGTTGCTCGCTCTACGGGTGAACTCGCCACTTTTGCCGCGCGAATTGGTGATGTTACTGCTGTTCTCTTTGATGAAAATCTACTTCCACAATTATCTGAATTCTACATCGATAAAGTAATCGTTGTTTCAGACGCTAATCGTAATTCTCCAGCTGAAGTGGCTCAAGTGCTCTCGCAGATCGTCAAAGAGAAATCTCCGAAAGCTATTCTTGTTACATCTACGATCACAGGAAAAGAAATTGCGGCACGAACTGCTATTCGTACTAACTCCGGAATTATCACCGATGCGATCGATCTTGCTAGTGACTTAACCACCACTCAATCAATCTTTGGCGGTGCGCTGATCGTTAAAGCAAGGGTTCAAAGTAGCTGCGCAATCATCGCGATTCGTTCTAACTCTGTTGATATTGACGTTACGAAAAGTTCGCCGGCTATCGAAAGATTTTCAGGATCAATATCAGAATCGCTCGAGCGAGTTCTATCGGTAGAGATGGCAGCGAAAGCCAATCGTCCAGAACTTACAGAAGCGACCATTGTTGTCTCTGGAGGAGCTGGAACTAAAGGCGACTTTGGACCGCTCGAGGAGTTCGCCGATAGCCTAGGGGCGGCTGTCGGCGCATCACGCGCCGCAACGGATGCAGGTTGGTATCCCCATTCATCCCAGGTGGGGCAAACCGGAAAAACTGTTCGGCCACAACTTTATGTCGCTGTAGGAATTTCTGGTGCTATCCAGCATCGCGCGGGGATGCAGACAAGTAAATTGATTATTGCTGTAAATACCGATGCTGATGCGCCCATCTTCGACATTGCCGATTTTGGGGTCGTAGGAGATCTATTTTCAGTTATCCCGCAAGCAACCGCAGCAATTAAGGCGAAAAAGCCCTAAAGGCAGTGGCGGGGTAGATCTATTCGCCACCTTTGACGCTGCGCAGCAGAACTTGAGCGACATCGAGAACCTGTACATCTGACTCTCGCGCTTGGACTCCATCAGTCACCATGACGCGACAGAATGGACAAGCAACTGCAACTTCTGATGCACCCGTGGCCAGAGCCTCATCAACACGAGTGAGATTTATTCGAGTGCCGATGGTTTCGTCCACCCACATCCGGCCACCACCACCGCCACAACAGAATGATCGCTCTTGATTACGAGGCATCTCGGTAATGTCGCATCCACTCGCTTCGAGCAGTTCGCGTGGGGGTGCATAGATCTGATTGTGTCGACCCAGATAGCAAGGGTCGTGATAGGTCAACTTAGTCTCAGATTTATGGGGACTTGGCTTCAAACGTCCCTCTTTAATGAGTGTGTTTAAAAGTTGCGTGTGGTGCAACATTTCGAGCTCAAATCCACTCTGGGCATAATCTTTACCGATGGTTGTAAAGCAATGGGGACAGGTGACGACAACTTTCTTCTTTCCCTTCGAGCGACCTGCAAAGACTTCATTAAAAGTTTCAATGTTCTCAGCTGCCAAAATTTGGTACAAGTATTCGTTCCCTGACCGACGAGCAGGATCTCCGGTGCAGGTCTCGCGATTTCCGAGGACCGCAAAATTGACGCCAGCCATGAAGAGCAACTCTGCTACCGCTTTGGTTGTCTTCTTGGCTCGATCTTCATAGGCGCCGGCACAGCCGACCCAGAACAAATATTCAACATCGTCGGGAAGAGTTCCGCTAACGACCTTTACAGGAAAATCGCATTCAGCAATCCAGCCTTCGCGGTTATCTTTATTAGATCCCCAAGGATTTCCGGCTTGCTCGAGATTGCGAAATGTGCCATTGAGTTCAGACGGAAAATTAGACTCGACCAAAACTTGGAAGCGACGCATATTCACGATGTGATCGATGTGCTCGATGCCGACAGGACAGGCGTTAACGCAAGCTCCGCACGATGTGCAGGCCCACAGCACGTCGGTCGAAATCGGTGCTTTATCGCCCACCAGATTTTCTGTTTCAACTACCTTCGCCATAGCGTGATCACGCATAGACATAATTAGTAACTTAGGAGAGAGTGGTTTATCAGTATGCCAGGCCGGACATTGTGACTGACAGCGTCCACATTCAGTACAGCTGGTCATGTCCAGCAGGCCCTTCCATGAAATATCTCCGCGCGTACCCAATCCAAAGAGATCATCTTCAGCTGGATCTTCAAAATTAATCGGCTTACCCTTGGAAAGCATCTCGGGAAGGGCGCCTAGTGCTGGCTTGGCGATATTGCGCTTGTAATAGATATTAAAGAAGGCCAAGAATCTGTGCCAAGCGACTCCCATAGTAAAGTCGGATGCAATCACTATAAACCAAGCCATAGAAATACAGATTTTGATAGTTGCCACAATGACTATGGCGTTCTTAATTGATCCTTTGGAGAGAGAGTTAAAAGTAAGAACAGCGGGCCAAGAGATCGCGTAATGCCAATTCCATGAGGTGATGCCAGCAAGGGCTCCTTCTAATCCACGCAGGGCAATCACGCAGAAAACAATCGCAAGAATTGTTGCCTCAACATAGTAAGCCTTGCCCATCGAGGATCCAGCGAAACGATTGCGAGTTCTCACTCTGGTCACCTGGCGAATTCCTATTAGCGTGACGATTCCGATTCCCGTCAGTGCGGCAATTGACTCTGCAAAGAGTTCATATCCAACAAAGTGACCAATGAATGGCAGTGAGAAAGTGGGGTCGATAACTTGACCATACGCAGTGAGCAAAGTTCCAAAGAGAACTACAAATCCAACCATCACGAACCAGTGCGCAATGCCCGTGCCGGTGAAGTTGAGCATCTTGGTGTGCACAAGGATCTCTTTAAACATATTGCGCAAGCGTGCGCTTCGATTTCCTCTGCGGGTTGGATCTGGCTGTTGCTTCTTGTATATGGCGATCAACTGTCGGACTCGGATAGTTAGGAGCACCAATGCATATCCGGTAACCAGGTAAGCGAGAATGGCGAGCAGGATAATCATTGGGATACAATAACCCTATTAATTAGCCACAATCGGTAAATTTATAGTAATTTTAAAGGTTATAGAAGCGCTATTTAACTTCCCAGGTATCTCCACTGGCCAGCAGAGATGCTAGATCCCCAGCGCCATCCTTAGCTATTACATCAGCAATCTGCTGGTTTACCATCGTTGAATATTCGGGTCTGGCTACATCGCGGAATATGCCAATTGGAACGTGATCTAATTCCGAAGCCGAAAGCCTTGAAAGGGCGAAGGCATACGAAGGATCTGGATTATTAGCGTTATGAACGACGAGTTCGCTCTCCGATACTAATGAAAGTTCGACAACCTTCATGGAGCCGTTCTCCATAATCACGCCATGCGTTTCAGATTTGATCGGAACTCCATGAATCAACTGCAACAGCGTTGCGCCCTTTGTTTCCCCATCCTTTACCGCGATAAATGCATCGTCATTAAATATTGGACAATTTTGATAGATCTCAATGAGGGCTGATCCCTTGTGTGCGGATGCAGCTTGCAACATCTCGGTCAAGTGTTTGCGATCGGTATCAATAGAACGCGCAACGAAAGTTGCCTCTGCACCGATTGCTAGTGAGATTGGATTAAAGGGCGTATCCAAGGATCCGATAGGCGTAGATTTGGTGACCTTACCGGTTTCGCTCGTTGGTGAATATTGGCCTTTGGTAAGGCCGTAGATGCGGTTGTTGAAGAGCAAGATTTTGAGATTCACATTGCGGCGTAAGGCGTGAATCAGATGGTTGCCACCGATGGAAAGAGCATCGCCATCACCTGTGATTACGAAGATTGTTAAATCAGGACGGGATATGGCCAACCCAGATGCGATAGCAGGGGCCCGACCATGGATGGAGTGGATACCAAAAGTTTCTAGATAATAAGGAAAGCGCGATGAGCATCCGATTCCCGATATAAAAACAATATTCTCTCTAGGTAGGCCAAGCTCGGCAAAAAGGATTGCACTGTAGAAAGAATAGAATAGTCGCCACACCCAGGACACCAACGCACCTCCTGGTCGGAGGTGAAATCTTTTTTAGTGAGCGTTACATCAGTCACTGAGCACCGCCATCGTTGCTTCGATTATTTCTGTTGTTGAAAATGGAAGACCACGAACTTGGTTGTAGCCAGTTATGTCTTTTAGGAATTGCGCCCTCAGTAACATCGCAAGTTGTCCGAGGTTCATCTCGGGAACGATTACGCGCTCATACCGATCGAGAACGGCCCCCAAGTTCTTAGGGAATGGGTTGATGTATTTAAGATGAGCTTGAGCCACCTTTTGACCATTTTCGCGGAGCGCTTCGACAGCTGCCGCGATAGGTCCAAAAGTTGATCCCCAACCCAAGAGCAATACTTGAGCATCAGCAGTTGCATCATCAACTTCCAAATCAGGAACTTGAACGCCTGCAACCTTGGCGGCACGAGTACGTACCATGAAGTCGTGATTTGTAGGATCGTATGAAATCGCACCAGTCTGGTCTGCTTTTTCAACCCCACCAATACGATGTTCTATTCCTTTAGTTCCGGGGATAGCCCATGGGCGAGCAAGTGTCTTTGGATCGCGACTATATGGCATGAAATTCTCTTCAGTGTGAGCAAATTCAACGCGCAAATCTGGAAGTTCGCCTTCACCTGGAATACGCCATGGTTCTGAGCCATTGGCGATGTAGCCGTCGGAGAGAATAAATACCGGTACTCGATACGTCGTGGCGATCCGCACAGCTTCCATTGCCATAGCGAAGCAATCTTTAGGGGTAGAAGGTGCGATTACTACAACTGGTGATTCTCCGTTGCGGCCGTACATAGCTTGCAGCAAATCGGCCTGCTCGGTCTTGGTTGGCAGCCCAGTTGAAGGTCCACCGCGCTGCACGTCGATCACAATGAGAGGTAATTCCAGCATCACACCTAGGCCAATCATTTCGGCTTTGAGCGCCAAACCAGGACCAGAGGTTGATGTGACTCCAATGGCACCGCCATACGCGGCTCCAAGTGCAGAGCCAACAGCTGCAATTTCATCTTCGGCCTGAAACGTAATAACGCCAAACTTCTTATGCTTGGAAAGTTCATGCAAAATATCGGAGGCTGGCGTGATTGGGTACGAACCCAGGAAGAGTTGAAGGCCACTTTGCTTAGCGGCAGCTATGAGTCCGTAAGAGAGTGCGGTGTTTCCGCTGACATTACGATATTTTCCGGCCGGCATCTTTGCTGGTGCAATTTGATACGAGACCGAGAACTCTTCCGTAGTTTCGCCAAAGTTCCAGCCCGCTTTGAAAGCGAGAAGATTGGCTTCGAGCAGATCCGGCTTCTTGGCGAATTTACCTGTTAGAAATTTCTCTGTGGTCTCGGTAGGGCGGCTATACATCCATGTAAGCAAGCCAAGGGCAAACATATTTTTAGATCGTTCAGCATCCTTACGCGATAAATTCAATTCAGAGAGTGTGGCTACCGTGAGCGTTGTTAGAGGAATTGGATGCACTTTGTAACCATCAAGTGATCCATCTTCCAAGGGGTTAGTCACGTAACCGACCTTTGTGAGATTTCGCGTTATAAATTCATCGGCATCAACAATAATCGTTGCACCTTTAGCTAGATCTTTAATATTCGCTTTAAGTGCCGCGGGGTTCATGGCCACTAGTACATCCGGCGCGTCTCCAGGCGTTTGGATGTGGTGATCTGCAAAGTGCAGTTGAAATGAAGAGACCCCGAGCAAAGTTCCTTGGGGCGCTCTAATTTCTGCTGGAAAGTTAGGCAAGGTAGAGATGTCATTTCCCAAGATTGCTGTGTCCATGGTGAAACGGTCACCGGTCAATTGCATTCCGTCACCACTATCACCTGCAAATCGAATAGATACTTGGTGAAGAGGAACTACCGTCTTGCTCACACTTACATCTTGCCACTCGAGGGTCGATTTTGCGTAGTAGGTTGGCCGATTAATTAATCTTTGGGTGCTAACACTCTGGGTAAAGGGGAAAGACCAAGTATTTTCTCAGGAAGCGATTTACGCGACCGTTCAAGGGGAAGAATGCGGAGCATGTTTAAAAATGCCGGTAAGTGGTTACCTCGAGTCGCAGTAGCTTGCGCCGTCACAGTTTATTTCCTCATTATCTTTGGGAGTCATGTTCGGGTAACCGATTCCGGAATGGGCTGCCCCGATTGGCCGTTATGCAAAGGTAGCCTCAACCCAGCACAGGGCTTTCATGCCTTCATGGAGCAGATGCATCGCTATTTTGCCGGCCTTGCCACCATATTAGTAATCTCTACGGCGTTGATCGCAAAAAGAAGCAGGGTGCAACCTGCTGCGATTCGGCCCGCCATAGTTACCTGCTTCATCATCTTTGTTCAGGTCATACTCGGCGCAGTCACTGTTTATGATGGAAATGGCGCTCCCACTGTCGCCGGGCATCTACTTGCTGGTTTAGCACTTCTTGGTGGGGCGACTGTTACGGCCGTAGGGTCACTGGTGCCCAAAGTGAGTGTTATAGGCAAACGTCTGGGCCCTATTAGTTGGATCGCCGTTATAGCGGCGGCGCTACTCTATATTTCTGGTTCATTGATTGTAAACGCATCTGCAGAGAAATACTGTGCGCGAATTCCATTCTGTCCAACGGGAATTCCTGCTCGCTATGTAGCTCTCCACCTTGTGCATCGCAGCATGGTTCTAATTACATTTATCGCGCTTATAACCTTTGCGGCTCACGCCTGGCGAAACTGGAATTCGCACCGTGCAGTTCGACCATTAGCTGCCTCAATAATCTTGCTCTTATTATCAACTGCTATATTGGGAATATTCAGTGCACTACTAAAAGCACCTGCTCATCTTCAAGATTTACATTTAGCCGGTGCGGCAGCGGTTCTTTCGGTAACAGTGGCACTGGCATCGGTTGGTTGGTATGTAGCAGCCGACGCCGAAAAGGTTAGGACTGTTGGTTAATCGACCACAAGGTCCAAATATGAGTTCGTACCGAACGAGGTTGCTTCAAGATCGTTGTAATCTGAAAAGCAATATCTTCGGATCGTAAGAAGCTTGCTAGAACTGGTGTTCCGGCGGTCCTGCCTGCCCCAATTGCGAATTCAGTCTCGGTTCCTGCGGGACAAACGAGAGCTACCCGAACTCCCTTTTCGCGAAGTTCACGGTCGAGTCCTCCTGCTAAACCAACTTGAGCATGCTTGGTTCCCGCGTAAATTGATTCATCTCCACCTCCACGGAATCCGGCAACAGAGGAGACGATAACGATATCTCCGACTTTCTTTGCAATCATGGTTGGTAAGCAGGCACGAATAATGTGCACGGTTCCTTCATAATTTGTGCGCATCATTCGGTTTACTTCATCATCGCTGTAATCCAAGATTGATCCATACATGCCAATTCCAGCATTGGGTATGACGGCATCGATCGTCCCAAATTTATCGAGCGCTGCTTGTGCAACGGCACGGCTCACACTGGGTTCGGAGCAATCACCTGCGATGTAGGTTGCATTGGCCTCACCGAGGGAAGTGACCATCTCTTTGAGCCGAGTTTCGTTGCGCGCATTAAGAACAACTTTTGCGCCCTGCTCGACCAATTCTTTAGCTGTGGCGGCGCCCATTCCGGCGGTGGCTCCAGTGATAACGATTACTTGGTCTTTAAGATCTCGAAGTTCATAAGTCATAATCGAAGTATCTATGCATCTTTACGCTCTCGCAATGCGAAAAAAAGTAGCGAACTTTACCCCGAGACAATATTCAATTAATCGTCTTCTGAGCCACCCTTAACCGAAGGACGCAGACTAGTTAATGTCACTTTAGAAGTGCTAGTGATCGGTTGTTGCAATGAAGCATGCGAGGCAACAACGCTCGTGCTCGATGAAGGCATTGGCGAAGCTACATTGGCAGCGCGGTTGAGTTCAGCGCCCACTGCTCCAGCACTCACTGCTACTCCAACGGCTAGAAGTGCTATTTGTAGTTTCATAAGGGGAGTGTGCTACCCCAGAGTGGGAGATTCCTGAGTGCCTTCCGAGTGCCTGCTTAGAGTTAATCCCAAATGTTATCCCCGCGCAGCGCCGCATCTGAGCCACCATCTATGTAGATCGTCTGGCCGGTCGTATGGGTATTTTCTTTACTGGTGAGCCAAGCCAGTAGATATGCCACTTGGACAGCCTTTAAATAGTGATTGAGTGGCATCGGAACCATGGCATCTATCGCCGATCTAGCTTCCTCTGTTGCGATCATGTCCGCCACCATTGGGGTTTCAACGATTCCTGGACCAACTGCATTTAGTGGAATTCCAGCACCCGCCCATTTTGGCTTAATGCATTCGCGACGAATCCACCGACCGAGTGCTCGCTTTGTGGAGCCATAGATCAAGGCAGCTTTCTCGTCACCTTCAGCGCACAATCCCTGGGCAATTGTCAGAGCAGAAGCTTCATCGTCTGTCAACATCGCATTAACGAGCTCTGGGGAATTAGGCATCAGAGATGCCATCGAACTTGTAATGGCGACGCGAGGATTCTTACTGCCGGAAAGCGTGGGAAGTAACCCCTCCACGAACTCTTTTACACCGAAGTAATTCACTGACACTGTTTTAGGGCTGGGTGTTGCCAGACCAGCGCAAGCAATAATCGCATCAATCTTTCCCTTACTCTTCTTGATGACTGCCTCAACCCCCTCCTTTCTCCCTTGCACGGTGCTTAAATCAACATTGATATCCGTATTATGGATATCGACACCGATAACTTTCTCCCCACGCTCCCGGAGCAATACGCACGTAGCTGCGCCAATTCCGGAAGCGGCTCCAGTTACTACATATAGACGGCTCATTGCGCACTTCTTTCTATTAGATTTTAGAGATCATGAATGATCATTTTTCTGGCAACTGCTAACAATTCTCCATCAGACATATTTTCTGCATCGATATCTTGGATCGCGCGAATCTTCTTTGCCATTTCGTGATGATGTTCGCGCAGGATATGTGGCTAGGTTCTGCACTGCACTCGCTTTACCCTTCCCGCCCCCAGCAAGATAGATATAGTCGAAACCTTTAAGTTCAAGGGCGACCTTCTCTGCAAAATGCGGATCCAACTTAGAGCGATTGCGACCACTCAAAAACTGGTTGAGAACCTTCCGATAATCCTTATCTTTATGTGACTCGGCCAAAGAGGTAGGCACAGATCCTGGTTCAAAGTTTCCCTTCCAAATCTTTGTATGCGTTCTAGATAAAACTACAAAAACTTTATTGGTGGGTGTGTGAATGATGTCCACTTGATGCTTCTCTCATAAAACTGTGACTAACCGTTTAATACATTCTGCCCCTGTTGTCGCAAATTCTAAAACAAATCTGCGTTATTGGTGAAGAGTTAGCACTCAATTGACAGCGATGGAAAAGAGTATGCGCTGAATTCCTACAAGTGGTGGAAAGGGTTGAATCCAAAATCTAATATTAGAAAGAGAGAAAAACCCCAAGATGGGGCTATTTTTTACTCGTTTTGAGTCCGCCGTGTCTACTGGGTCACACCGTTAAAAACAGTATGTGATCCATTAGATACCGGTGCAAGTGGTAGCCCCTTCAATTTTCAATGACGCAGCGCTGCCGTAGGTCAACAATTCATCTGTTGGGAAAAACCTATATATGAGATGGCGGAAATAGAAATGACGCGGATTACAAGCATGAGAAGGTTATATTCTCTAATCGCAGTAACAGTAGTTTGTGGAGCACTCCTGGGTGTAAATCCTGCAAACGCTGCCACTAAGTCAATCACTTGCTACAAAGGAACTGCCTCAAAGATCGTCAAGGCAGCGACACCTAAGTGTCCAACTGGCTGGACCACAACAAAGCCAGTGGTTAAAAAGACAACGTCGCCTGCTTCCAGCTCTTCTAAGTCGCTCACAATCAATGCCACATATACTGGAAAAATTGTAATGCTCTGGACCGACTCGAGCGTAAGTACGACATCGGTTACAGCAACTGGCACAGGAACGACACTGGGTCTTACTCAACTGACTGGTAGTGGTTCTTCATCACCATCCAGCCAATGCGATTCCATTAATGGCACCGGAACAATCTCTGATGGAACCAACACTCTTAAAGCAACGTTCGATCCTGCGGCGCAAGGTTGCGCCAAGGAATCTGCAGCTCCCACCACAGTGGCAATCTCAGGAAATGTGATCATCACTGGCGGAACCGGAAAGTATGCCGGAGCTATAGGGACTTTGAAATTCACGGGTAGTTTCCCAGTTGCCTCAACAGCTGCTGGTGCTAACGAAACCGGCGCACTCACCTTCACAGTCTCAGGCACCTTTAACACCAAATAAATTTTCAACCCGTAGTTCTCAACTAATAAGGAGCAGAAGCAATGAGAAGTAATAAATCAAGGGCCCTGATAGTGGCCCTCGCCCTAGCAGG
>TBL_comb47_HYPODRAFT_10001482_pt1 | contig 30514 bp, 21 predicted proteins | sample TroBogypolimnion_40_FD_10682 | JGI IMG/M metagenome (IMG submission 10682) | reverse complement strand
TCTCCGGAATCACGATCACCAGTGACAGCCTGAATCCTGTGGCGTACACGAAAATAATCATCAAGAACACAAATAAAGGAACCACGAGTGATGTTTACGGTTACTTTTCCTTTGTTGCGCACAAAAGCGATACCGTTCTCTTTAATGCCTTGGGATTTAAACCGGCTTCGTTCATCATTCCTGATACAGTTACAAAATACCGGTATTCTCTTATCCAGCTTATGACGATCGATACCCTGACACTTTCGGAAGCCTATATTTTTCCCTGGCCGACGTATGAAGATTTCAAGCGGGCATTTGTCAATCTTAAAGTTCCGGACGATGACCTGGAAAGAGCCCGGAAAAATCTTGAAGCCATTGATTTTCAGCTTCAGGTCGACAATTATCCCATGGATGCACGAATGAACTACAACTATTACATCCAGAACCAGACCAGTAAATTGTATTACTTTGGTCAGCAGCAGCCATTCAATATTTTTAATCCATTTGCCTGGGCACAGTTTATCCAGGCATGGAAAGACGGGAAGTTCAAGAAGAAGAAATACAAATCCGAACAATAATCACGGGTTGAAGAAGATTCTCTACATATCACTGGTTCTCTTGGTTCTCCTGCCGGCGCTATTGATTGCCCAGCAAACTGCTGTTGTTTATGGCGTCCTGCGGAACAAGGACCAGCAGGTAATTCCGAATGCCAATGTTACGCTGGTTGATCATCCCGGAGGCACTACTTCCAATAAGGACGGAGCGTACGAAGTCAAGGTTCCTGCAGGAGCAAAGATCAGGATCACAATCTCCTGCATCGGGTATGAACCTGAAACTTTCGAGGTTAAGCTTGCCGCAGGTGAGCGAAAGGAATCAAACCTCAAGCTTTCAAATGCCACCACCGAACTGGAATCTGTGGAAGTCCGCGACCAGCAACTGAAGACCAACACGTTCAACCGTCTTGATCCGAAGACGGTAAACCTGATCCCGTCAGCCAATTCCAGCATCGAAGACCTGATCAAAACACTTCCGGGGGTCTCTTCCCGGAATGAGATGAGTTCCCAGTATTCGGTCCGGGGCGGGAATTATGATGAGAACCTGGTATTTGTGAATGATGTAGAAGTATACCGGCCATTCCTTGTCAGGTCAGGGCAGCAGGAAGGGCTTAGTTTCCTGAATCCCGACCTGGTCTCTTCGATCTCGTTTTCTGCCGGAGGCTTCGATGCAAAATACGGGGACAAGATGTCGTCCGTGCTGGATATCAAGTACAAGAAGCCAACCTCTTTTGCTGCTTCCTTCGATGTCAGCCTGCTGGGTGCCAATGCGCATGTGGAAGGAATGGCAGGTAAGAAATTCTCCTACCTGGTTGGTGTCCGGTACAAGACCAATTCCTATTTCCTGAAAGGTCTTGACACTAAAGGCAATTACAAACCCCGCTTTTTTGATGCCCAGGCGCTGTTCAATTATGAGTTCAATAAAAAATGGGAGGTCTCATTATTTGGCATGTATTCTGACAACAGTTACAAGCTGATCCCGGAGACACAGGAAACTACCTTCGGAACCCAGCTTGAAACCTACAAGCTTACGCTCTATTTTGATGGCCAGGAGGTGGACAACTACCAGAACGGCCTGGTTGCAATTTCAACTACGTTTAAACCAACCCGGGCGCTCAGGCTGAAACTCACTGCATCTGCTTACCAGACTGCTGAAAGTGAAACGTATGATATATCTTCCGAGTATTATCTCAGCAAACTTGAAGTAAACGTCACCGGCGACAATGCCGGTCAGGTTCCGGAAGCGCTGGGGATCGGCGCGTTCCTCAATCATGCAAGAAATTCTCTGAACGGTACTGTTTTCAATATAGAGCAACGGGGCACATGCGATATGAAGAGCAGTCAGCTTCAATGGGCCGTAAAATATCAGCATGAGTCATTTAACGATGTCATCCATCAATGGGAGCTTCATGATTCAGCCGGTTATTCACTGCCAAGGCCCCATGATTCGGCCGGATACGTAATCCCGCATCAGCCGGATTCATTGCTTTTATGGAATGACATCAACTCCAGCAATACCATCAATATTAACCGTTTTACAGGATTCCTCCAGGATACATGGACCCTCCGCGCGGGGAGTTCGGAAGTTTCTTTAACCGCAGGAATCCGGGGAATGTACGACGACCTGAACCACCAGTTTCTCCTCAATCCCAGGGTCAACGTCTCGCTTAAGCCGCACTGGAAGCATGAGACCATGTTCAGGTTGTCGGGAGGGTACTATTCACAGCCGCCTTCGTTCCGTGAACTCACAGATCTCAATGGCAACATTGTCCCGACCCTGAAAGCCCAGACTGCCATCCAGGCTGTCGGAGGAAGCGATTACTATTTCAATGCCTGGGGACGTCCTTTCAAGTTCGTGGCAGAAGCCTATTACAAGTACCTTCAAAACCTGATACCATACGAGATTGACAACATGAAGATCCGGTATTATGGCAACAATAATTCTTACGGCTGGGCGACCGGTATTGATTTCAGGGTCAACGGGGAATTCGTGAAAGGTGTTGAGTCCTGGGCAAGTCTTTCCATCATGAAGACGATGGAGAATGATGGCGGTTTCTGGGTTCCGCGACCAACTGACCAGCGCGTCAACCTGAGTATTTTCTTCCAGGATTACATTCCCCATTACCCTTCCTGGAGAATGAATCTCACGCTGTATTACGGAACAGGACTGCCTTTCGGACCGCCAAACTCACCCAAACAGAACCAAACCATGCGTATCCCGGCTTACCGGCGTGTTGATATTGGCCTGTCAAAACAACTCATCGGGGAGACAACAAAGTTTACCAGCAAAAATCCTTTGCGGGCATTTCAAACCCTTTGGTTATCGCTCGAAGTATTCAACCTTCTCCAGTTCAGCAATACCATTTCCTACCTCTGGGTCACGGATGTGAACAACCGTCAATATGCAGTTCCTAATTACCTCACACCACGACAATTCAATCTGAAGTTACTGGCGACGTTCTAGAGCAGGTGCGAAATCCGAGATCCGAGATCCGAACGTCAAAAGTGTTCGGTTTTTTCTTCAGGGTGAGTATAGGATGCCTATAGGATGCCTATAGGATACCTATACGATAACTATACTCAACAATTAGCATAGAAAACAAAAAAAACCGCGAAGGCACCAAGGCGCTAAAAAAATATTTGCGTCTTTGCGTCTTCGCGGTAAAATTACTTAAGCTAACTTCTGAATCAGGAAAATGACTTTAATGACAGGGCTATGATCCCGACGGCTTCGCGGACCTGTGCTTCGGTGATTACCAAAGGAGGAGCGAACCGGATGATATGATCGTGTGTCGGTTTTGCAAGAAGTCCGTTATCCCTCATTTTCAGGCAGACATCCCAGGCTGTTTTGCCGTTCATGGGCTTGATCACGGCGGCATTCAGCAATCCTTTGCCACGGACAAGCTCGATCATGGGCGATTCGATCTTCTTTAATTCTTCACGGAAGATCTTACCCATTTTCTCGGCATTGTCAGCCAGTTTCTCATCCCGGATGACTCCCAGGGCAGCAATGGCAATACGGCAGGCGATCGGGTTACCGCCAAATGTGGAACCATGTTCACCGGGTTTTATGGTAAGCATGATCTTGTCATCAGCCAGGACGGCAGAGATCGGATATACTCCACCAGAAAGGGCTTTCCCGAGAATCAGGACATCCGGGCGCACGCCTTCCCATTCGCAGGCAAGCAATTTCCCGGTACGGGCAATTCCTGTCTGGACCTCATCTGCAATGAAAAGAACATTCTTTGCCTTGCACATTTCCGATGCTTTCTTCAGGTATCCTTCCTGCGGAACATAAACCCCTGCTTCACCCTGGATCGGTTCCACCAGAAATCCGGCAACATTGGGATCTTCCAGTGCTGTCTCAAGCGCTTTCAGATCGTTGTAAGGGATGGTAATAAAACCCGGCGTGAACGGGCCGAAATCGGCGCGTGCATCCGGATCCGTTGACATGGATACAATGGAGATCGTACGGCCATGGAAGTTACCCTCACAGCAAATGATCTTTGCCTGGTTTTCTGGAATTCCCTTCACCTTATATGCCCATTTACGGGTCAGCTTCAATGCCGTTTCATCGGCTTCAGCCCCGGAATTCATCGGCAGAACTTTCTCATATCCAAAATACCCTGTAACGAATTTTTCATATTCGCCAAGGACATTGTTATAGAAAGCACGGGAAGTAAGCTCCAGCGTTTGTGCCTGGTCGATCATTGCCTGAATGATCTTCGGATGACAATGACCCTGGTTGACAGCGGAATATGCGGACAGGAAATCATAATATCTTTTTCCTTCCACATCCCACATAAACACACCCTGTCCTTTGGCAAGAACGACAGGCAGTGGATGATAGTTGTGTGCGCCGTACTTGTCTTCGAAGTCGTACGCCATCTGAGAAGTCTTAATTTCACTCATAAACCTGGTATTAAAAGATTATTTTATAATGATAAATTTTCCTGTGTTAAGCAACCTGTTGCTTTCCGACAGTTTATAATAGTACATTCCGGCCGGAAGATCACTTACGCTGATCTGACTGGTCTTTCCATTCACCTGGAATCTGCTCATCAGCTTTTCCTGGGCATTGTAGATTTCAAAATACCCGTCGTTCAGTTTATTTCCAAGTTCAATCTTCAGGATGTCAGTTGCAGGATTTGGTGAGAGTTTAACTGAAGTTGAGGACTGTGCCAGGGCAGGAACGCCAACTCCGAGGAATTCGGTTAAAGAGACATCATCGAACAGTGCTGTGCTTCCAACCTGGCCCTGGCTTCCAAACATATTGCGTGCATTGAATCCCCCGCATGACAATAAAAGGATCGTCAGAGAATCAGGTTGTCTTGTTGTATTCCAATAGGAAATCGGGATTGAGAAATGGGTCCAGGTAGTTACTGTTCCGTTTAATGCCTTGTAGTTATAGGCCAGGGTGTCACGCTTGTGCAAAGTCGGGTTCCATCTTGAAAGAAGGAAGACTACTGCGGAAGAGTCAGCTCCGACAGGATATGACTGGTAGAATCCTGAAAACAGGTGGGGCAGTGAATCACCGTAAGGATAAGGCATTCCAAGGATTGCGCGCTGATAAATCCAATCCAAATTAATCGTACCAATGACACCCGGGATAATAATATCCAGGAGGTTGAAATGACGTGTTACCAGCCTGGCTGAATAGTTTCCGCTGTGTGCAGTATCGCAGGGATATACTGTAACCATTGGCCGCATTGCAGCAACCGTATCCAGTTTGTTCAATGTTGAAAAAAAGCTGCTGTCCGGTTCATAATAATTATATGTCGGCACCTGTTTCCAATGTTCAAAACCTCCGCCATAAATGCCGGTCTGGCCAAATCCGAATGCAACACTGAATAAAACCAGGGCTGTCAGAGTAATAATACTTTTCATAATTTTCAATTTTAACGTTTAGTTGTTTGTTTATTTAGATGTGAAAGAGAACCTGTAAAGATGTTGTCCGCGGAGATTCGATGGTTATTGGTCGCAGGGAATACTCCGTATTGAAGAAATTATTGACAAGGACGGAAAACTTGAATTCCTTGTAGCTGTAGCTTACCCTGAAATCCATGATAAAGTTCCCGGAGTTGTGTGCCAGCCGGTAATTGACTATACCCGAATGCATCTGGCCGGGATTATCCAGCTTGTTCAGGAACAGGTCAATATTTTTCATGAAACCATAATAGCGGCCCGTGATCCCTGCTGAAAATTTCTTTTTATAGGTAACCTGGATATCTGCCTTGAACAAGTGCTGAATCCGGTATTTAAGGATGTTGCCCGTGGTATCTGAGGATGTGTTGGCGTAAGTATAATTTACATACCGCTGGAGTTTCTGTTCATAATGGGTATAGAACACGTAATTCTTATCCAATGCTTCGGGGACAGAATAGGTATATCCAACCAGGACTGACATTTCCAGGTTTTTCCATACTTTCCCTTCACCGCCAACCTCTGCATCCACGCCATAAATCCTGGCAGGACCGGTATTGAGGAATTTGAATCCAAGATCCTTGTTCAGGTTCAGATTATTGCCCCAGACTCCAAAATTGAATTCAACATAATTTTCATAATTTTCGAGAAATCCTGAAATATCAGCCATTCCAACGAATTTCCCGAGTTTGAACATCTGCTTGCCTCCAACTTCGTAGGAGATGCAGGTCTCCGATTTCAGGTCCGGGTTCGGGTAGAATCCAAAACCTCCTGAGTTTGTGGTGATGTACCGTTCACCGATGCTTGGCGCCCGGTATCCCTGACCAACAGAAGCGCGAAAGAATGTTCCCCTGGCTGCCTGGAGATTCAAACCCGACCTGAAAATGGGTTTATTTTCTTTCAGGCCGTTGATTTCATAATATTCCCAGCGGGCCCCGACAAGGATCGTAAGCCGGTCGAAAAATTTCTTTTCAATCTGTGCATACACTGCAAAATTGTCGGAATGGTATTCCGCATTCTGATTGGCAGTCGTTGTCCCGTCAGGCGCAAGTTCACCGGAAAATACCTTCCCGAAGGAATGAGAGAATGTATTCACAACACCGGTTGCCAGCATCAGATCATCCAGTTTATGGAACTTTTTGGTGTACTGGTATTCGTCGTAAATTGTCAGGTAGAGGTTCGACTGGTTGTTGTTGGCATCGGTATTGCCGTAATACACGCGATTCTTCAGGCTGTGGCTGTTCCCATTCTTATTATAATATTTGATGTAGGGATCCACATAGAAGGTGAATTCCTTATAATGTGACAATGAACCCGGGAAAGAGCGGTACAGATTGGTGTCTGCATCATACCAGAAGTAGGTTTCCGCCTTGTCGCAGTACATGAAATTGCCGTTGAGGCCATAAGTCAGGCCTTCGATATTTTTGTTGCGGATCCGGGTGTTAAAATAAAACTTGACTCTTTGTTCGAATTGTCCCCGGTTAAATGCAGTATCGGAGGCAGCTTCCGGGGTGCCCCGGATGTAGCCCTGGTCGTTATAAAAAGTGGCGCCAATGCCAAGGTCGAGGTTGTTGATCTTTTGCAGATGCGAGATGGATGCGCCAAAGATGAGCGGATTCGAACCCGACCATGGAGTGGCATATTCACGGTCCGGTTTGCTGTACATCCCGAAGAATGTATTCACTTTTGTCTCCGGTTTGTCTTTCGGATATGCCGTGCGGATGTTGATGGCACCTGTGATCGCGGATGATCCGTACACAACTGACGATGCACCTTTGACAACTTCAATCTGTTCAACATCATCGACCGGCAAAAATCCCCAGTCAGGTCGCCCGGCATCGCCGCGGAGAACGGGAATATCATCAACCATCACCATTACGCGACTTCCAAGCCCGGAGCTGAATCCACTGCCTCCGCGGATCTGCGGTTCATTATTGACGATCGTGATCCCGGGAACCTTATCGATCACTTTATCAATGCTGCCGGGATTAGAAACCTGGATCGAGGCGGATTTTAATACTTCGATGGTGGCGATGGAATTCTCCAGCTTCTGCTCATATTTTGATCCGGAGACCACAAGTGTGCTCAGTTCAAGGGATGTCGGGGTGAGCTCTATGTCAAGAATAATCCTGTTCCTGCCATCAATGGCAATATGTTTTTCCACTTTATCATACCCGACATAAGAGATTATAAACGTACACTCTTTCCCGGGAACTTCCATCCTGAACAACCCGTTCTCATCACTGAAAGTACCGGTGGCTTTTCCCTTGATACCTATATTGACAAATGCCAGCGGTTCATGGGTCTGTTCATCTGAAACTTTTCCCTGCACGATGCAATTCTGGCCCATCCCAAGCAAAGGAAAAACAAACAAGAACCCAATGAAAACCAATAACAAAGGTCTTTTCATACAAACCGTAATGACGTGGCGCAAATGTATAAAATTTTCTTCATTTTTGTTCTTCATGCTGATCCATGACTGCACCTCCCTGAAAAACCAAGGATTTATATTGCAATGACGGGGAAGGAATCCGCGGACCTGCATGGTATTTATCCCAGTTTTTATCCACAAAACTGATTGTGGCATCATCCATTGCTATGATATTTGGCCACTCCCGGTGAAACCCGTCCTGATTTTCAGTCTTCTTTGTTCCGTCAATGAACAACACCGGGTAAGGAAAATCGTGTTCATCCTGAAGGAAAAAGCAATCCCTCATCGGATCAATATTATTCGAGCATATCCATGCAACAAGGCCCGGATTAAAAACATTGACTTCGGAATCCATCACAATGATAAATTTGATTCCTTTCAGGTATCCTTGCTGAATGGAACTCCTGCAGATCTCCCTGACATGGCCTTTCCTGAATTTATGCATGGAAATGATAAGGATTGAGATGCCTCTTGAAAGAAGCTGCTCATTTACGGAATTGATTTCAGGGAATTCCCTCAGCAATGCTGTTTTTGCTGCTGAAAAGTCAGTAATTTCTGTTTTAGCAGGAACCGATTCACCCGGAAGCTTTTTCGTGGCATCAATTCCCATCTTGCTTCCCAGGGCAAAGTTCCGTGAAGAATGATCCAGGATATCTACCGGTCCCCGGATGAACTGTATATCCTGGAGCGGATCCGTATTGGCTGATATGGCTTTTGCCACAGCTTCACGATCCTGTACATCCACATCCTTATCAACCACGGCCAAGATCTTGTTGAACATCATTTGTCCCGCGCCCCATAACGAGTTCATGACTTTGAGTCCCTGGCCGGGAAATGTCTTCTCAATGGCTGTCAGCGCAATGTTATGAAAGACGCCTTCAACCGGCATGTTCATGTCGGTTAATTCAGGAACAACCGTAGCTTTGATCGGAACCAGGAAAATCCGCTCGGTGGCTTTCCCGAGCCATTCGTCTTCCATCGGGGGAATTCCAACAATAGTGGCAGGATAAACAGCGTTCTTCCGGTACGTGATGCACGTTACATGAAACCTGGGATAATAATCAGCCAGTGAATAGAACCCGGTATGATCGCCAAACGGACCTTCAAGAACCAGGTCTTCGTTGGGATCAACATATCCTTCGATCACGAAATCGACGTCTTCCGGCACTTCCAGGTCATTGGTAAGGCATTTAACCAGTTCAACCTTTTTCTTCCGCAGAAATCCTGCAAGGAGGTATTCATCCATATTTTCGGGAAGTGGTGCCGTAGCTACGTATGTATATGCAGGATCGCCGCCAAGTGTAACACTGACGGGCATTTTCTGACCCAGTTCCTTGTATTTCCTGAATTGCTGTGCTGCACCTTTGTGCAGATGCCAGTGCATGCCGGTGGTGTCAGGCCCGAGAACCTGCATCCTGTACATGCCGATGTTCCGGATCCCGGTCAATGCATCCTTTGTATGCACTGCAGGCAGCGTAATGAAAGGTCCGCCATCAGCAGGCCAGCAGGTAAGCACAGGGAGTTTCCTCAGGTCGGGTTTATGCATGATCACCGCCTGGCAATCACCTTTCCTGCCAATTTTTTTCGGCATAAATGAAGCCATTTCATTCAATGCAGGAAGGATCCTGAGTTTATCAAGGAAGCTTTCTTTCGGCCCCAGCAGGTTTTGAAGTAACTGGCTGATATTATCCCCGATGTCATCCAACCGGTCAACCCCCAGCGCCAAGCACATCCTTTTTTCGGATCCGAAGGCATTGATCAGCAAGGGAAACGCTGTGCCTGTATTTTCAAACAACAAGGCATTCCCTTTGTGCTTGATAAAACGGTCGGCAACCTCGGTGATTACAAGGTGCGGAGAAACGAATTCGCTGATCCGGGTCAATTCTCCTGCTGAATCGAGGAGAGAAATAAAGTGTGAGAGAGATTTATAGGACATCAGGAAGTTTAAAAGCTTTTCGTTCCAAACTTTTCCGGCACTTTTTTAGAGTTATATTTTGAAGGACATTTGAGCAGCAGGCTCCGGGCTATGAATGCCTCCTTATCCATGGAGCCGATGATCACTACCTGGTCCGATTTTTCAAAATCCTGAGGCTTTGTGTTGTTATAGATCACTTTCTGCTCCAGTCCTTTTTCATCAAACATATAAAAAGAAAACTGGTTCGCATTTTTCAGGGCATCATATTCGATCGGTTTGTTCTTATCCAGTTTACCGATGATATGAAATTCCTTCCCCGGTTTTTGGCCGGCATCCTTAAAGTTTGAATAGGTGCTGGCATCGGAGAGTGTTGTGATCACAACGGCAACGATAATCACGACAACAAGGATGATAATGATATGGATAGTTTTCATTTTAGTTATGCCACGTTAGTCCGAATTTATTTCTTTGCCCGGGCCATCTTCTCTTCAACCTCTTTCTCCAGTTTGTTTATTTTCCGGTCGATGAAAAACAGGTAGGAGAATATTCCAATCAGGATAATCGCCAGTACGGCAACGACTACAAATATTTTTCCGCAGATCAGCATGGGTCTAAATATTATCGATGTTACGTTTAATTTTTCTCATTTTTACACGGATCTGAAATATCCAGAATCCAAGCAGTATCCATCCGGCCATTGCCGGGTAGAATACCAGGCGCATGGATGGATCAAGGTGCATGGGCATCACGGGAACTTCATTATGACCCGCTCCGGGATGGATGCTTTCACCCGCCAGGCGTGGCAGGATGATCACAAAAACAATCCAGAGGATAAACGCGAGGATGTTATACACTGCAGCGACTTTAGCTCGTTTGTGAACATCGTCGATCGATCCGCGCAGGATCATATAGGCCAGGTAAATAAATATCCCGACTGCGGCGCCATTCAGTTTCGGGTCCTTGACCCACGGCGTTCCCCAGGTAAAGTTTGCCCAGACCATGCCGGTGCATATCCCAAGGATGCCGAAAAGCAACCCGACATTGATGGCTTCCACAGCCATGATGTCCATCATTTCATCAAACTTCTTCAGGTATTTCAGGCTGAAAATAAACCCGGTGATGAGCATGGAGAACATTCCAAACCACATTCCCACATGAAAATAGAGATTCCTCATGGATTCTTCTGTAACCGGCTTCAACGGGATCGAAGTAAAGAATCCGGCAATGATGGCGTAGAGTAACAATATCCCGGAAAGAAGCTTCCACCAATCTTTTTTTATCATTCAGCCAATGGTTTGAATCAAGTACTTTGGTTCATTGATGTTGCAGACTTTGTCATTATTTAAGTGCAGAAATAAAATCTACTGACCGTCATTTAATCCCGCCAAAGGTACGGAAATAATAAATAGGCAAGGACGATCACAGCTCCGTTGATGGTAAGCAAAAGAACGATAAAGCCGGCATTTCCGCTGCCAGATGAGGCCGTTAACGCGCTTTTTGAGACTTTCATCAGGGTGCTGAGCAGGGGCAGGATGATTGGGAAACTAAGGATTGCCATGAGTGAAAAGTTATTGCTGGCCCTGGATGCGATGGCTGCAACCATGGTAAGAACGGAAGTCATACCAAGGCTTCCGAGCAGCAGGCATGTCAGGAAGAGCGGAATATCCACAACCTTGTTTCCCATCATCAGGACGAAAAAAAGAAAGCTGAGGGAAGAGAGGATGATCATCAGCAGCAGATTATAGATGATTTTTGAAAGGATGACCGCCTGCGGACTTGCGATGGTATAATAATAAATATGCCGGGCCGGGCTTTCCTGCAGGAAACTTTTTGAAATCCCGTTAACGGCAACGAACAGGAGGATGATCCAGAAAAGGGAATTCCATGTTTCCGCACTGACGATGTCATCAAACGCAAGGAAGGTAACGAAGATCGTAGAGACCAGGTAGAGCAAAATCCCGTTGATCACGTATTTCTGGCGCAATTCAAGCCTGATCTCTTTACCAACGAGTGCTCTTATTTCACGATACAGCATGATCAACCAAATTAATTTATGAGATGAGGCATATACACCGGAACGATTTTGTTACACTTTACATGTAACGCGTGACGAAACCCATTCATTGCAATTGCGATCCCAGGTCCAAGACTTGTCAAAATTACTGTTTCCCTGAAAATTTCAAACGTGAAAAGAATTAATTAATAATTTTACAGATTGGATATTTCTTTATTATATCTTTGCAGTACTCTATACCATTGATAAATTAATAAACCTTTACTCTTTTAATGTTCACCTTTTAAAACAAAAAATGATGAAAAAACTGTTACTTTTTGTCTTCGCCCTGGCGATTATGGGATCAACCATAGCCCAAAAGGCAGGCAGACAGCAAGCTGTAGCCACAAAGCACAGCCCGACCATGGCAACAAACGTGATTGATAAAGAAACTTCAAACACGGGCAATCTTCCAACAACTTTATTCCAGAGTGAATCCAAAGGGAACACAGCATTAGCAACCACCCTCATTGGTAGCGCAAGAAACATTTATGGTGGACTTTTGGTTTTCCAGAATTGTCTTACCTATAATAAAGACCTGGATAATATCATGTTCACCCACAGGGGGAATGATAAAGGGACATTGGTTCCTTTTGGCACGGGCAATGACATTATCGTAGCTAACTCTGTTGATCGCGGAACTACTTTTCATCAAAAGATAGCCATGACCAATGGTCTTGCCAACCGCTATCCTAGTGGCGTTTTCTACAATCCTGTAGGAAACACTGACACTGCAAACACTTACACGCTTGTTTGTGGTCCTTTGAATACCAATTCTGTCTGGGATAAAAATTATTACCATTCAGGCAAATATGACGGAACAGGTCAGAATCACCAGGAATTTGCTACAGATCCTACCTACTTAGAACTGATGCGTAACGGATTAACCGCTACTTCCGATGGAAAATTCCATGTCAGTGGAATTGGTACGGTTCTGAATTCCGCATCCACTGGTTATACCGATTGCAGGGTTTTTGACATGAACGGAACCTGGAATGCAACAACCAAACAGGTTGATTGGGCTGCAAAAGGAGAGATCACTCCGAACATCGTCGCTGCTTCAACCGGTTTAATTTATATTGATGGTTCTTATACCAAGGCCGCATGGTCAAAAGATGGCAGTGTTGGTTACCTGATGATGCTTGGTGGCGACAATCGTCCTGCCAGCAAACCATCAATCACACCGATCGTGTGGAAATCAACCGATAAAGGGACAACCTGGACAATTCTGGATTATTTTAACTGGAGCACTGTTCCCGCTATCAGAGAACACATCTATCCTACCAATATGGATACTTCAGTTTACAAACCATATTTTGAAGAAGCCAGTATCGTACTTGACGCAAACGACAAACCTCACATCTTCGGAATGGTTCGTGGCGCTTCCAGCAGCAATGTTGATTCACTGAACTACATCTGGACAAGGACATCAACCGGAACCATGCCTGACGGCAACATCATCGAGCTTTACCTTGATAACACCAATGCCTGGAAAGGCACATGGGTTGACAGTATCAGCGCAGAATCCGTTCCTTACACAAAGTCACCTTATGTTTCCAGCCCTGACAACATTGGCTGGGATCACCGACTGACCGCATCAACCAATGAAGGCAGAGACGAGATTTTCGCATCATGGACAGATTCTGACTGGATCTTCTGGGGAACCGAAGCTTATGATCTGAATCCTGACCTTAAAGTCTGGAGACATAATATCAACTCAACGAGTGTAGCTCCGTCACCTAAAAACCTGACTGCCAACACGGACTTATGGGGATTGGTTTTCTTCCATTTCACGGCTCCTGAAGTAATTGCTACAAGTGATACATCTTATGAATTACCTTTGGTAATTGCAGATATCAATACATCCGGTCTGCAGGCTGATGAACCTGTATATTATAAATACGTTTCAGGTGCAGAAGTTGTCACCGGTATAAATAATCATTCAGCAGCAAAAGCAAGCATTGCTTCGGTTTGCTATCCTAACCCATTCTCCGGATCCACCAAAGTTGACGTTACAGTTGAAAAAGCTGCAAACGTTACCATTAGTGTAACCGACATTACCGGTCAGAGAATCTCATCAACAAATTATGGAACCATGACTACCGGTAAACATACACTCACCATCGACGGAACAAACCTCCGCAGCGGCGTTTATTTCTACAGCGTTACTGTTGGTGATCAGAAATTCAACGGTAAGATGATCGTTAAATAAGACGTTCATTACCCGATAAAAAAAGCTGCCCCACCCGGGCAGCTTTTTTTTTCAGTACCATAATGAATACCCGAACATTGATCAAATGCAACTTTGTTCAAATGCAACTTGCAGCATTTCCTGGCAGACTATTGTATGGTCACAATCAATGTAACATCCTGTAAAGGAAACTATTCTACCTGGAAATGAAATATTTCAGAAATAAATTTCCTTCAAGGGCTTTTATTTTTATACTTTTACTGTCAGAAACCAGGAAACCGAAATTATATTACAAAGACAATTAAGTAAATAACCTGATGTTAAACTAAAAACAAAAACAATGACCAGAAAACTTTTACTCTTTTTATTTGCCCTGGCAATCGTTGTATCTACGGTAGCCCAGAAGGCTAAAAGGCAAAATGTCGTACAGAGCAAACATGTTTCCGTACAACCGCTGAATTTCGTTGAGAACGAAGTTTCAACTTCAGCAGCACCGGCAACGGCTCTATTCCAGAGGGAGTCAAGAGGACCTTCTACAATTGGGAAAACCCTGATTGGAAGCTCCAGGAACATCTTTGGCAGCCTTCTTTGTTACCAGACCTGTCTTACTTACAATGAAGCCCTGAAGGATGTGATGTTCACGTACCGCGGGAATGACAAAGGAACACTGGTTCCATTCGGAACGGGAAATGATATTGTTACTTCCACATCTGTTGATAATGGTTCCACTTTTGTTCAGAAGATGGCGATGAGCAATGGTCTTGGAAACCGTTACACCAGTGGCGTTTTCTATAATCCAACAGGGAACACTGACACGGCGAATGCATACAGGCTTGTTGCCGGCCCGATCACAGCAAGCAGTGTGTGGTCAGGAATGTATCTCCATTCTGTAAAATACGACGGAACCGGTGCAGATCACCAGGAATTCGCTACAGATGCTACGTTCCACGAACTGATGCGCAACGGGCTGACTGCAACCACCGATGGAAAATTCCATATCAGTGCTAACGGTACCACGCTTAATTCAGCTTCAACCGGTTACACGGCATGTGAATTATTCGACATGAACGGAACATGGAATGCCGCATCCAATAAAGTTGACTGGGCTCCAAAAGGCTCAATCACACCCAACCTGGTTGCTGCTCCATCAACAGGATTATTTTACCTGGACGGAGCCTATTCTAAAGCTGCATGGGCAAAAGACGGAAGTGTGGGCTACATGCTGATGCTGGGTGCTGACAATCGGCCTGCTGACAAGCCTTCAGTTACTCCAATCCTCTGGAAATCCACCAATGGCGGAACAACCTGGACAATCCTCGACTATTTTAACTGGAGTACAGTTCCGGCAATCAGGAACAGCATTTATCCGATCAATGTTGACACTTCAATCTACAAACCATATTTTGAGGAAGCAAGCATCGTTCTGGATATGAACAACAAACCTCATGTTTTTGGGGTTGTCCGCGGTGCATCTTCAGCCAATCTCGACTCACTGAATTACATCTGGACCAGAGCTTCAACCGGAACAATTCCTGACGGTAACATCATTGAGCTCTATTTGGATGAGAGTGATGCATGGCAGGGAAACTGGATTGACAGTATCAGCGCAGACGCTGTACCTGCTGCCAAATCACCGTATGTAAATACTCCAAATAACCAAGGCTGGGATCACAGGCTGAATGGTGCTGTTTCCAGTGACGGGACGAAAGTTTTCTGTACATGGACAGATTCCGACTGGATCTTTTGGGGAACAGAAGCATACGATTTAAATCCCGACATCAAGGCATGGGGACGTGATATCAGCACGACAACTTCTCCCTATGGTCCGATTAATTTCACAGCAAACACAGATCTCTGGGGTCTGGCTTTCTTCCATTTCATCTCTCCTGAAGTAATCACATTAACGAACGGGTACTCCCTGCCATTTACAATCACCGATATCAATACATCGGGATTGCAGGCACAGGAGCCTGTTTACCATTACTATGTTACGGGGTGTGAAATTATCACAGAAGGCATCAATGATAAGACTGCAAAGAACATTGTCAGGGCTTCTGCCTGTTATCCCAATCCATTCACAGGAACCACAAGCATTGATGTAAATATTGCCAAACCTGCTGCAGCTTCAATCAGTGTCTATGATATCACCGGCCAGTCCATTTCATCAACCAGCTATGGAACCTTGAATGCAGGCAAAACAACGCTTACCATCGACGGATCAAAACTTCATACGGGTGTTTATTTTTACACACTGACCGTTGGTGACCAGAAATTCAACAACAAGATGATCGTGAAATAATCCTTTATCAGCTTTTGCAAGAGCCGCCTCAAAAGGGCGGCTTTTTTTTTGACACGTTGTACGCTTCATTTTACCCGCTAAAATGCTATACCACAAAGACTCCCAGTGATACTGGGAGAAACCTTCCTGATACCGATCGTTCTGATTGATTCACCGATTTCATTTCCTGTTCTTTTATACGGACTCTACCTTTATTTGCTATTCCACCTTTAATGCCTGAGTAAGGGATTAAGGTTAACAAATAACTGTTCCAATTAAAAGAAATCAAAATGAAAAAACTATCCTTATTTATTCTGACCATGCTGATGATTGGATCATTGGTGGCGCAGAAAGCCGGATTCAGAAATGCAAGACCTGCAGAGTACAAACCGGTCTTTATCAAAGAGCATCCTGAAAATGAGACGGGCCGGGTTCCGGTTCTCTCCATGTTAAAGGAAAGCAAAACCACATCAGGCATTTCAAAAGTCCTGATCGGAAGTTCAAGAAATATCTATGGCGGATTGTTATCGTTTCAAACCTGCCTTACTTACAACAGGGATCTGGATAATATCATGTTCACAGCCAGGGGTAACGACAAAGGGAATGTCTCCGTTTTCGGCACGGGAAATGATATTGTTACCTACACTTCCTCAAACAAGGGAGCCACCTTTACGCGGAAAATGGCGTTCTCCAATGGCAGTGAGCCGAGGTATCCTTCCGGTGTCTTTTATAATCCGGAAGGGAATACAGATACATCGAATGCATACAAACTTGTCGTCGGACCCCTCAATGTGAATAGCAGTTGGGACAAGACCTACATGAATACAGGGAAATACGACGGAACCAGCCAGAACCTTGTGCAGGTTTCAACCGACAATACATTCAAGGAGCTGATGCGGAACGGGCTGACAGCGACTTCGGATAATAAATTTCATTTCAGCGGACTGGGGACGGTGCTGAATTCATCGCAAACAGCCATCATGAACAGTCAGCTTTTCACCCTTACCGGGACCTGGAATCCATCCGGTAACAAAATCGACTGGAATCCGGCAACCGATATTGAGACAAATGTTGTGCAAAAACCCATCGACAACTCCTATTACATAGATGGTTCCTATTCGCAGGAGGCATGGGCCAGGGATGGAAGCATAGGATATCTCATAACGCTCGGTTCTGATAATCGCCCGGCTGACAAGCCATGTAAGATTCCGATGGTATGGAAGTCGGTGAATGAAGGAACAACCTGGACAATGCTGCCCTATTTTGACTGGGGGACACTGCCGGCCATCCGGAATAATATCTTCCCGACCAAGTTTGATACCACGGTTTACAGGCCATTCTTTGAAGAAGCCAGCATCGTTCTTGATGCGAACAACAAGCCACATATCTTCGGACTTGTCCGTGGAGGCTGGAGTGCTAACCTTGATTCTCTGACCTATGTATTTATCAGGAATTCAACCGGAACCATAATGGATGGCAACATTGTGGAACTCTACCTGGATGCAAACAATACATGGCAGGGAAACTGGATCGACAGCATCAGTGCTGATGCAATGACGGAGGCCAAATCGCCCTATTACTCTACACCAACGAACGTTGGCTGGGATCACAGGGTATCGGCTTCTGTAACAGACGACGGGTCGAAAGTGTTTTGTACATGGACCGATTCGGATTGGATCTTCTGGGGAACCGAAGCCTATCTTTTCAACCCGGATTTAAAAGGGTGGGGACGTAATGTGTTTTCGAACATGGCGACTCCAGTAAAAAATTTTACAGAGAATTCCGAACTCTGGGGACTGGCTTTCTTTAATTTCACCAGCAGAAATGCCATTTCCAATCCGGCCGGGGGGTATGACCTTCCGGTAACCGTCACAGATATTAATGCATCAGGAATGCAGGCAGACGAACCGGTATACCATTATTATGTTCAAGGATGTTCTTTCGGAGAAGATGATTTTATTGTTGGCACAAGGGAGATTGATGCAATGAAAGCTACCGTAGGATCAGCCTGTTATCCGGATCCCTTCAGCGGAACGACGACCCTTGATGTTTCCCTGATCAATCCGGAACCGGTAACCGTTGATATCTTCAATATTACCGGGAATCTTCTTTCTTCAACGAATTACGGGAACCTGGCTTCCGGAACTCACAAGATTATCATTAACGGGGCTCAGCTTAAGAGCGGGGCTTACTTCTTTACTGTGAATTGCGGAGAAAAGAAATTCTCCCGGAAAATGATTGTCAGGTAGGTATGATCTTTTCTTACCACTCCCTGAAGCTGCCTCAAAAGGGCAGCTTTTCTATTTCCGGGCCTTGGTTTGCAGCGCTTTTTCCTTTGTATCAACAGGAATGATGACCGACCGCCGGTATTCAGTATCGTCAGAAAAGAGTTTCCTGTATGTAATGTGCCGCTTACCAAACACTGCTCCTACCGATTCATGAAGAGCCCGCATCTTGGGATTAAAATCACCAACCCAGGACAGTTCAAGCTCGTTGTATTGCGGCTTGTGTTTGAAAATTTCGTTGAGATGCCAGAAGATACCTGATTCCAGACCGTTTCGTTGAAACTGCGGTTTGACACCCATGATCACGATACGGGCCCGTGTGATGACCTTCCGCTTCAGCAAATAAAGAAACTTCAGCTTGTTCCATAGATTGAGCTTCCCGTTCATGTGCCGGAGGATCTGGTTTACATCCGGGAACATGATGAGGAAGGCTGCCGGAGCATCCTTGTGATAGACGAACCAGATCATCTCTTCATCCAGGAAAGGTCTTGTTTTTTCCATCGTTTTGAGAAGGACATCTTCATTCATCGGCGTAAAGCTCTCATGAAATGCCCATGCCGAATCATAAACATCTTTCAGGTCATGAATGTAAGCCTCAGCATTTTTATACCGGAAATGTTCAAACCGGAATTCCGGTTTCTTCATGACCCAGTCGGCGATCTTCCAGAAACGGTCAGGAAATTTCTTTCTCAGGTCAAGATGATTGGAAACCTGTTCAAAATAAAATTTGAATCCATACGATTCAAACAATTCCCGGTAGTATGGAGGATTGTAATTCATTCCGAGTCCTGGATGAATGAAGCCCTCAACCAGCAATCCCCAGTTCACATCGTTTTCCCCGAAGTTAATGGGTCCGTCCATGGCTTCCATGCCACGGTCTGACAGCCAGCTGCGCGCATTATCAAACAGAAGAAATGCAGCATTCCTGTCGTTGATGCATTCAAAAAACCCCATTCCACCCGTGGGCTGCTGGTATTTGAAAGCCTTGTTGCGGTTGATGAAAGCAGCGATCCTTCCGATCAGTTTTCCGGTATCCTCTGAAAGTATCCACCGGATTGCCTCACCATTCTGAAAAAAAACATTCTTCTGCTGATCAAAAATTGCTTCTGTATCCTCATCCAGCGGACAGACCCAATACGGATCATTCGTGTATATTTTTCGCGGAACATCCAGAAACTGCCTGATCTCTTTTTTGGTTTTTACTTCCGTTATCTGCATAAGGTCAAAGGGTTTTCCCCGGTTCAGGAATTCATAAGGGTAACCGGGTTCTGAGTAACAAGCCTGTGTGCACAAATTTACATTAAATTCAAAACCACCGTATCAGAAATGAAAAAGCGTTGATAGAATCGTTAAATTTGTCAGGTATTTTCGAACTCTATGCGAAAACTCACATCGTTCATTCTTAAGTCTTACCTCGGGCCGCTGGTAATGACATTCTTCATTGCCCTGTTCATCCTCCTGATGCAATTCCTGTGGACTTACATCGATGACCTTGTAGGAAAGGGCCTGGAGTGGTTTGTCATCATCAAATTGCTGTTTTATGCTTCAACCACGTTTGTCCCGCTGGCGCTACCGCTATCAATCCTGCTTTCTTCACTCATGATGTTCGGAAACCTTGGTGAGAATTACGAGCTTGTTGCCATGAAGGCCGCCGGCATTTCGCTGAGCAGGATTATGCGTCCGTTGGTCATTGTTACTTTGCTGATCAGCGGAATCGCATTTTACTTTGCTAACAATGTGCTGCCAAAAGCAAACCTTAAATTCCTCTCACTGCTTTATGATATCAGGGAAAAAAAGCTGGCATTCAACATCAAGGAGGGCGTTTTTTATAATGGCATAGAAGGATTTGTGATCCGCGTCGGACAAAAAGACAAGGATGGAAATACCATCCGGGATGTCATGGTTTATGATCATACCAAGCACCAGGGCAATATTTCACTGACTGTGGCAGAGTATGGAAAGATGGAGTTGACCCCCGACAAGCGTTTCCTGATATTCCGCCTGTATAAAGGCACAAATTACGAAGAGCGGACCGACCTCAGGCATGCAGAAATCACGCACCCGTTCCAGCGCACAAAATTCAATGAGCAATACCAGAAATTCGATCTGTCGGCATTCCAGCTGACGCGGACCGATGAAAAATTGTTCAAGAGCAATTATGAGATGCTGGACATTCCGCAATTGCAAAGGTCGGAAGATTCAATAAGAACAACTCTTCACAAACAATCGGGAGAATTCAACAGGCTATTTATCAGGAATTACTTTTTTCTTTCAGAGGTGGATTCATTTGCGATGATCACCGCAAGAATTAAAAACAAAAGCAAATTCCCAAAAGATGTCATGGCTGCCTGCAGCCAGGCAGAACGAAGGAAAATCCTGGACAACGCAAAGAGCGCCTCTACTTTCGTGGGAGAGAATCTCAAGCAGGATAAACTTAACCTTTTTGGATTAAGCAAACTTGTTTACAAGCACCAGATTGTCATTCATAAAAAGATCACATTTTCCATTGCCTGTTTCCTGCTGTTTTTCATCGGGGCTCCGCTTGGAGCCATCATCCGGAAAGGAGGGCTTGGCATGCCGGCAGTGATTTCCACGGTCTTTTTTATTCTTTTCTGGGTGCTTTCGTTAACGGGTGAAAAATATGCAGCTGAAGGCGTGCTGCCTGCATACCAGGGAATATGGATCGCACCGGCAGTATTGCTTCCGATCGGGATTTTCCTTACATACAAGGCGACAGTGGATGCTTCACTGCTTGATGTGGAAGCCTGGATCAAACTGTTTCATAAAATCTTCCCGTTTTCAACCGGTCCGAAATCATGAACATCCTCTTTCTCTGCAATAAATCCCCGTATCCTGCTAAAGAAGGCGGCCCCATCGCCATGAGCATGATGATCAACGGATTATTGCAGGCAGGGCACAAGGTGAAAGTCCTGGCTGTAAATTCTGAAAAATATTCCGTTGAACGGTCGGCAATTCCTGAGGATTACAGGACGAAAACGGGAATTGAGCTTGTTGAACTGGATTTAAGGATTAAACCGATCCCTGCATTTCTCAATCTTTTCACATCAAAGTCTTACCATGTTGAACGGTTTATTTCCGCTGATTTTAACTCACGCCTGGAAGCAATTCTGCAGAAGGAGGAATTCGACATCGTTCAGTTTGAAATGCTTTTCATGAGTCCTTATCTGGGAACCGTAAGGAAATATTCCAATGCAAAACTGATCTACCGGGCGCATAATGTAGAGCATATCATCTGGGAACGGATTGCAAACAACACGAAAAATCCGTTAAGAAAGTTTTACCTCCATCACATTTCCGGGACATTAAAAGCCTACGAACTCTCGGTGGTCCATGATTTTGACGGAATTGTTGCAATTACGGAGTATGACGCGCAATTTTTCAGGAAGGTGATTTCCGGTAAAAACAGTGGTAGTAAGAATGAACGCATGACACCGGAACAGGTCATCACGATTCCGTTCGGCATTGATCTGTCGAGGTTTCCCATATCCTCAGCCGATTTTGAATTCCCCTCCTTGTTTTCGATCGGGTCGATGGACTGGGGTCCGAACAGTGAAGGCATCTCCTGGTTCCTTGACAACGTCTGGCCTGAAGCGCACAAGAAATTCCCGTCCCTGAAATATTATATTGCAGGACGAAATATGCCGCAATGGCTGGCAACCAGAAGGTATCCGAATGTAGTGATCGTTGGAGAAGTGGAAGATTCCCTCAGCTTCATGCATTCGAAAGGAATCATGGTTGTTCCGTTGTTATCGGGCAGCGGGATCCGGATCAAGATCATCGAAGCCATGGCTGCAGGTAAAGCGATCATTTCAACAACGATCGGGGCCGAAGGGATCAATTGTACAGAAGGTAAGAACATCCTCCTGGCGAATCAGCCTTCTGATTTTATTCATGCAATATCCAACGTTTATGCCGACATAAACCTCTGCAAAACACTGGGAAAAAATGCACGAAAGCTGGTTGAAGAAGAGTATCAGCAAAAAAATCTTATATTGAAATTACTTGCTTTTTACGAAAAACCAGGAACCCGATCTTAGTTTTTTTTATTTTTGCTTTCCCTAACCGTTTTCCATGAAAGTGTTTTTTCTTCTGCCCCGTGTTCCGTATCCTACTGAAAAGGGCGATAAATTGCGGGCATACAATCACCTGAAACAGCTTTCAAGGAAACATGAAGTGATCCTTTGCGCATTGAACGATGATGTGCTACATGAAGATGCAATACAAGTTCTTTCGCAATATGCAAAATCCGTTTACATCCTGCCAATTTCAAAATCTGTAATCTATTATAATCTCCTGAAGACGGTATTTACTGACAAGCCCTTCCAGGTCGGTTACTTTTACAACAAAGCCATCGCTGCCAAGATCCAGTCAATCCTTGATTTTCATAAGCCCGATCACATCTTCTGCCAGCTGGTTCGTGTTGCTGAATATGTTAAAAACAGCCCGATCAAAAAAACGCTGGATTACCAGGATGTGTTTTCAAAGGGAATTGAACGGAGACTTTCAACATCTCCTTTTTATATACGCCCCTTTCTCCGGCTTGAATACAAGCGGCTGCTCAGGTATGAACACGATGCATTTGATTTATTCGACAACAAAGTCATCATTTCCATTCCCGACCGGGACCTGATCCCGCACCCGAAAAAAGGTGAGATCGTGGTAGCGAGAAATGGAGTCGATACTTCGTTTTTCAAGCCGGTGAAACAGGAAAAAGAATATGACCTGGTGTTCACGGGAAATATGGGATATCCGCCCAACATCAATGCAGCAGAATTTCTTGCCAGCAGGATACTTCCGGTTGTAATGCAGCAAAAACCTGATATCTCTTTACTGATAGCCGGCGCCAGTCCGCATCTCCGTGTTTCTGTCCTGAAATCAGATCACATCGACGTCACGGGCTGGGTTGCCGATATGCGCGACTGCTATGCAAGTGCACGGATCTTCATTGCCCCGATGCAGATCGGGACAGGCTTGCAGAACAAGCTGCTCGAAGCCATGGCCATGCAAATCCCGTGCATAACTTCTCCCCTGGCCAACCAGGCGCTCCAGGCAAAAGAGAATGTCGAGATCCTGGTTGCCGAAACGCCTGAAGAATATGCAAAACATATCCTGTCACTGCTGAATGATCCTGAATTCGCTGCCAGGATTGCCCGGAATGGCTACGAGTTTGTTTCGAATAACTTCAGCTGGGAGGCGGAATCCGACAAGATTGAGGCGCTGATCATGAAGAAATAAATAATACTTTTTGTTATTCAAGTTTTGACATCTGAATCCACGTTAAAACTTTTTTACCGCAAAGTCGCAAAGACGCGAAAAGCATCTCGCCTGAAATACACTATTTGCGCATTAGTGTCTAAACGGTAAACTAAATAATCAATTAACAATACCATGGCCGAAGACCGTAAAATTATTTTCTCAATGGTGAATGTTTCGAAGACATTTCCACCCCATAAACAGGTTTTAAAGGATATTTACCTCTCCTTTTTTTACGGAGCCAAGATCGGTATCATCGGTCTGAACGGTTCCGGAAAATCAACCCTGCTTAAGATCATCGCCGGGATTGAAAAGTCCTTCCAGGGAGATGTGGTTTTTTCGCCGGGGTACAGTGTCGGTTACCTTGAACAGGATCCGGCGCTTGACAATTCGAAAACCGTGTTTGATATCATCCGCGAAGGAGTGCAGGAAACCGTTGATCTTCTGAAGGAATATGAAGAGGTGAACCTGAAATTCGGAGAGCCTTTGACGGATGCGGAGATGGATAAGCTGATCCAGCGACAGGGCGAACTGACCGAATTGCTTGATCATTCCAATGCGTGGGACCTTGACAGCCGCCTGCAGCGGGCCATGGATGCCTTGCAATGTCCAGATGGCGACCGTCCTGTTGAATTCCTCTCTGGGGGTGAACGGAGGCGTGTGGCTTTATGCCGGCTCCTGCTGCGTGAACCCGACATCCTGTTGCTTGATGAGCCCACCAACCACCTCGACACAGAATCTGTTCAATGGCTTGAACAACACCTGAAACTTTATAAAGGAACTGTAATCGCCATCACCCACGACCGGTATTTCCTCGACAATGTAGCCGGCTGGATCCTTGAACTGGACCGTGGTGAAGGAATACCATGGCAGGGAAATTATACATCGTGGCTGGAACAAAAATCGAACCGGCTGATGATGGAGGAGAAAACGGAAAGCAAACGCCGCAAGACGCTTGAGCGGGAGCTTGAATGGGTGCGCATGTCGCCGAAAGCACGCCAGGCCAAAGGAAAAGCAAGGTTAGCGAATTATGAACGGATGCTGAGCGAAGACGTAAAACAAAAAGAAGAACGGCTGGAACTCTTCATCCCTAATGGCCCAAGGCTAGGAACGAAAGTTATTGAAACCATCGATGTTTCCAAATCGTTCGATGATAAATTATTATTCGAGCATCTCAATTTTTCCCTCCCTCCTGCCGGCATCGTTGGTGTGATCGGTCCGAATGGTGCGGGGAAAACAACATTGTTCCGGTTAATCATTGGAAAGGAAACACCTGATAAAGGAACATTCAGCATCGGGGAAAGCGTGAAGATCGGTTATGTTGACCAGAGCCATACAGCCATTGATCCGGAGAAAACCGTTTACCAGGTCATTTCGAACATGTCGGAAATCATTTCTATCGGTGGAAAGATGATGAATGCCAGGGCGTATGTTGCCCGGTTCAACTTCAGCGGCGCAGACCAGGAGAAGAAATGCGGTGTGCTATCAGGAGGTGAACGGAATCGTTTGCATCTTGCCCTTACGCTGAAAGAAGAAGCCAATGTCCTCCTTCTTGATGAGCCCACCAACGACATCGACGTCAATACACTTCGTGCCCTTGAAGAAGGTCTTGAAAGTTTTGCAGGGTGTGCTGTCATCATTTCTCATGACCGCTGGTTCCTCGACCGTGTTGCTACACATATCCTCGCTTTTGAAGGGGATTCGGAAGTTTATTTTTTTGAAGGAAGTTATTCGGAATATGAAGAAAACCGGAAGAAGAGACTCGGGGAAGATACGCTTCACAAGGTACGGTATAAGAAACTGAAAGCCGACTGATCTTTGCACAAAATGTTATCTTTGCACAAAAATTCCTGAATGGCTGTTCAAAAACCTTCTATACCTAAAGGAACACGTGACTTTTCACCACAAGAGATGGTGCGGAGGAACTATATTTTTGACATCATCAGGAAAAATTTTCACCTGTTCGGGTTTCAGCCAATTGAAACACCGGCCATGGAGAACCTGTCGACATTGCTTGGAAAATATGGAGAAGAAGGGGACAAACTGCTTTTCCGGATCCTGAATTCCGGTGATTTTCTTTCCGATGTAAAGCAATCAGCCATACAATCGGAAACTTCAAAAGACATTGCACCGCTGATCTCCGAGAAGGGTCTCCGGTATGACCTGACAGTTCCTTTTGCCAGGTTCGTGGTTCAGCATCAGAATGAAATTACATTTCCTTTCAAACGGTTCCAGATCCAGCCGGTATGGCGGGCTGATCGTCCGCAGAAAGGCCGTTACCGTGAATTTTTTCAATGCGATGTGGATGTGATCGGATCCGATTCCCTTTTCAATGAAGTCGAACTGGTGCAGATCACCGACCGGATTTTTACCCAATTGAATGTTCCCGTGAAGATCCTTCTCAACAACCGCAAGGTCCTGTTTGGTATTGCCGAAAGCATTGGTGCACCTGAGAAATTATCCGACATCACAATGGCTATTGACAAGCTGGACAAGATCGGTCTGGATAAGGTGACAGAGGAACTTCAGCAAAGAGGTCTTCCGGATGCAGCCATAGGCAAGCTTCTGCCATTGATCAGGCTGGAAGGAGGAATCTGCGACAAGGTCGAGTTCCTGAATGCCTGCTTCAGTAGAACTGAAACGGGGAAAAAAGGATTGGAAGAGATCACCTATCTGACCAAATACCTTAAAGAAATAAACCTGGGGAACAAATTTGATTTTGATGTCCGTTTGGCTCGTGGCCTGAATTATTATACCGGGACGATCATTGAAGTGAAAGCGGTGGAGAGCACCATTGGAAGTGTTTGCGGTGGAGGCAGGTATGATGACCTTACCGGAATCTTTGGCCTGCCGAATGTTTCCGGGGTCGGGATTTCTTTTGGCGCCGACCGGATCTATGATGTAATGAATGAAGGCGGATTATTCCCGGATGTCCTGCAGTCCACGACAAAAATGCTTTTTCTGAATTTCGGTCCGGAGGAAGAAAAATATTGTATTCCACTGCTNTCGAAANTACGGACTTCCGGTATTCCTGCAGAACTTTATCCTGATAATGCAAAGCTGAAAAAGCAGATGGAATATGCAAACAAAAAGAACATTCCGTTTGTNGCACTNNTCGGGAAAGACGAGATGNAAAGCGGGATGATCACGTTGAAGGATATGAGATCAGGAGAACAGAAATCTGTTGATTTTGATGCGTTGAAAAATATTTTGTTATTTTAATCACCCATATAAACTTACCCTTATGACACTAATCATCAATGGAGCCGGACTTAAGATAGAAGATGTTGTGAATGTGGCCAGGCACAACGAAAAGGTTGAATTATCAGCAGATGCCGTAACCCGGATCAATACCTGCAGGGCAATGCTGGAAAGGAAGATCGTAGCGCACGAGATCATGTACGGCGTGAATACCGGTATCGGCGAGTTTTCTGAAGTTGTTTTGAATGATGACCAGGTCAAGGATTTTCAAAAATATCTTATCTATAATCATGCCGCCGGTATAGGTGATCCGATGCCCATCGAATGGGTTCGCGGTGCGATGCTTGGACGCATCAATGTGCATTCGCACGGGAATTCAGGTGTGCGGATTGAAATCACGCAAACGCTGGTTGACATGCTCAATAAGGGAGTTACACCCGTAGTTTGTCAGAAAGGCTCAGTCGGCGCGTGCGGAGATCTCGCCCCCATGTCGCAAATTGCATTGCTGATGATGGGTGAAGGTGAAGCTTACTACAAGGGAACACGGTACAGCGGAAAAGAAGCGCTGAAGCTTGCCGGCATTCCAATCCCCGGTCTCCAGGCACGCGATGGTCTTGCAACCATTAACGGCTCTAACGTTTTAACAGCAATGAGTGCCATCTTCCTTTATGACGCAAACAACTGGATGAAACAGGCCGAAATTGCTGCATCCATGTCACTGGAGGCCATGAAGGCAAACATGCGGCCATACAGTCCCAAACTTCATGAAGTAAGAGGATTCAAAGGCGCCATAAGAAGTGCTGCTGCAATTTTAAAATGTGTTACCGGCGGCGACCTTGTCGAGAACAAGGTGAAATGCAAGGTCCAGGATGCGTATTCGATGCGATCGACACCGCAGGTGATCGGGGCTGCGCATGATGCACTGGCGTATGCACGTTCGCAGGTGGAGATTGAGTTGAACGGGGTCGGAGACAATCCTATTTTCTTCCCGGAAGAAGATCTTCAGCTTTCGGGTGCCAATTTCCAGGGATCACCGGTATCCGTACCAATGGACATGGCCGGAATGGTTGTGACCATGGTTTGTGTCATGTCTGAAAGACGAATGAACCGTCTCAACAATCCTGCGCTGAGTGTTGGTTTACCCGCATTCCTGACCAAGGGTGCCGGCATGTTCAGCGGTCTCATGCTGAGCCAGTACACGGCCGATATGCAGATCGTCGAGCAACGCATCCTTTCCGCACCGGCATCCATTCAATCGATACCGGCCGCTGCAGACCAGGAAGATTTTGTTTCGATGGGAATGAACACGGCGCTGAAGAATTTCCAGATCCTCGATAATGCGTATGGAATTTTGGGGATTGAATTCATGGCGGCAGCCCAGGCATTGGATTTCAGGGAATATAAATTCGGAGCCGGGGTAACCAAAGCCAAAGAAGTAATCAGAAGGCATGTCGATTTCCTGGAAATTGACCGCCCGCTGTACACCGATCACAATGCCATGAAAGAGCTGGTGAAGACCTGTGAAATTCTCTCTGAAGTGGAAGCACTTGTTGGTAAACTTGAATAGGGAGTACTGAGAAAATGGAAGACCAGATCCAATCAAATCCGCTAGAAACCACTCCACAGAAACCGAAGTTCCTGACCATCCTCTGCATTCTGACCTTTATTGGCAGCGGAATGAATGTGATTTCCGGTTCGCTGATTTTCCTGTTTTTTGATGCATTCAAAGTTGTTGCTGCTGAAATGGCGAAGACGTTCAACCTGCCCGGAGTTGATATGCTCACTGAAGGGCCACGTTTGTTTTTTGCCGTCTCTGCATTGATCTATGCCGGTTCCATTGCCGGGGCAATACTCATGTGGCAACTGAGGAAGATTGGGTTTCATGTTTACACGATATCACAAATCCTCCTGGTTGTTGCGCCGATGTATTTTTATAAACTCCCCGGGCCGGGAATTACCGACATTCTCTTTGCCGGGGTATTTGTCTTTCTATACTCCACCAACCTGAAAGCAATGTCCTGAACATATGGAGGATTCCTTAAAAAATGTGGAAGAAACCGGGGCTGTGAAGCCAAAGCGCCCATTCCTGCTGACCTTGATCGGTTTGTTCTCATTCACTTATTTTGGATTTATTTCTTTCCTATTCCTTCTCGTACTTTTTAATTCCGGCTGGATAACCGAAGTACTGAACAAGTATCTTCCGGAAAGCGTGAAATCACGGACAGGGATATTCATGCTTATTCTTGCCGGGTTTGTGTTGCATGCCTTGGCTATAACGGGATCAGCGATGATATGGTGGATGAAAAAATCAGGCTACATCATCTTTGCCATTTCATGCCTGATCATCACATCCTACCAGCTTTTCCAGACGAAAGTTTCCTTCCTGACAACCGGGATCTATATTGTCCTGATCCTTGTCTATGGACTCTTCTATAAAAAACTGAAGTAACAGGTTTTTTTTCGTAATTCCCATTCAGGATTCCGTTATCATTTCCTGGTCGATATTTGCTTACAGGTTTCAGTAATTTTCTCCGGAATTCTCCCCGTTTCCTGTGAATATTTTCACGATGAACGGATCGTTTCCCCATTGATTTGTGAATAAAAACAAGTAAAAAAATCAACAAATTATTTTTCGTTTCAATTATGGATTTGCATTTCATTCATATTCTGTAACATTCAAACGTTAACGATGAGTTAAAATGTGTTAACAATTAGTTAATATTAATAATATTTCACTTGACATTCAGTAAAAAAAAATTATACCTTGCATTAATTAATGGACAAACTGCAAACACAACTCCAACATATAAAATGTATCGGTGGGTGTTGGATAACACCTTCCGGTAAGAGCTATTAAATAATACAATTAACCCTTTTACTAACCAAAATTAACCGTTATGAGAAAATTTACTCTAGTCCTCGCATTGATTCTCCTTTTCGGAATGCAAGGAGTTTTTGCTCAATTGCGGGTTATCACCGGAGTGGTTACGTCCTCGGATGATAAAGCGCCGATTCCGGGTGTAACCATTGTTGTGAAAAGCACGACCATTGGTACTACCACCAATCTTGATGGGAAGTACACATTGGCTGTTCCCGCAAAGTATGATGCGTTGGAATTTTCCTATGTCGGAATGAAAACCCAGATCATTAAACTGGGTCAGTCCGTCACAGTGGATGTTGTAATGCAACCGGACGTCATGAACATGGACGAAGTGGTTGTTACGGCAATCGGTATCCCTCGTGAGACCAAAGCGTTGAGTTATTCCGTGCAGAATGTTTCTTCTGAAGATATCAGTAAAGCTGCACAAACAGACATGATCAACTCTTTACAAGGCAGGGTTTCTGACGTGCAGATTGTAAGTTCTTCTGGAACGGCAGGTGCAGCATCCTATATCCAGATTCGTGGGGTTACCTCCCTGACACAAAA